>Ga0105858_1000040_pt1 | contig 80083 bp, 69 predicted proteins | sample OrgsoiDNA_201062_FD_89683 | JGI IMG/M metagenome (GOLD analysis project Ga0105858, IMG submission 89683) | Permafrost soil microbial communities from the Arctic, to analyse light accelerated degradation of dissolved organic matter (DOM) -... | ecosystem: Environmental > Terrestrial > Soil >...
CTGTAAGCCAAAGAGTGCTGGACGCAACTCAACTGTACCTTGGTGAGATCGGTTACTCTCCTCTGCTAACCGCAGAAGAAGAGGTTTATTTTGCACGCCGTGCGCTGCGGGGAGACGTTCCATCTCGCCGCCGTATGATCGAAAGTAACTTGCGTTTGGTGGTTAAAATAGCCCGCCGCTACAGTAATCGCGGACTGGCACTGCTGGACTTGATCGAGGAAGGTAACCTGGGTCTGATCCGTGCGGTTGAAAAATTTGACCCTGAACGCGGTTTCCGTTTTTCAACTTATGCCACATGGTGGATTCGCCAGACGATTGAACGGGCGATTATGAACCAAACCCGTACTATCCGACTGCCAATCCATATCGTTAAAGAGTTGAACGTTTATTTGCGTACTGCACGCGAACTTGCGCACAAACTGGACCATGAGCCGAGCGCTGAAGAGATTGCTGAGCAACTCGACAAGCCGGTACATGACGTCAGCCGTATGTTGCGCCTGAATGAGCGTATTACTTCAGTTGATACCCCGTTAGGTGGTGACTCTGAAAAAGCGCTGTTAGACATTCTGGCCGACGAAAAAGAAAACGGCCCTGAAGACACCACCCAAGACGACGATATGAAACAGAGTATCGTGAAGTGGCTCTTCGAGTTGAACGCAAAACAGCGTGAAGTTCTGGCGCGCCGCTTCGGCCTGTTAGGGTATGAAGCAGCAACGTTGGAAGACGTGGGTCGTGAAATCGGCCTGACGCGTGAACGTGTTCGTCAGATTCAGGTTGAAGGGTTGCGCCGCCTGCGCGAGATTCTGCAGGCACAGGGACTGAGTATCGAAGCCCTGTTTCGCGAGTAATTTGCCCGCTTAGCAACACGACAAACTGAACAGATGCAGGACTCAGACAGTCTGTATCCAACAAAAAACGGTGGGTTAATCCCCACCGTTTTTTTATGCCTTTTATCCTTCATCCCTGAAGCGAGTGCAGCGTTGGCTGCGCTCGTTTACCTACCTCACTGATTTGAATCAAACCATATCCTTCAAACGATAGATCCACTCCAGCGCCTGACGCGGTGAGAGTGAATCGGCATCCAGCGCCTCAAGCGCTTCTACGGCAGGAGATACCTCTTCTGTCAGCAGTGCGAGCTGCGGTCCATCCACTTTACTGGCCGCCGCGCTGTTGGAGAGGGTCTCCAGCTCTTTAAGCTTCTGCCGTGCTCGTTTGATCACGTCACGTGGCACGCCTGCCAGCGCCGCAACCGCCAGACCATAGCTCTTACTGGCCGCCCCTTCCTGAACACTATGCATAAAGGCGATGGTATCGCCATGCTCAATGGCATCGAGATGAACATTCACCGCGCCTTCCATTTTTTCCGGCAGGGTGGTTAGCTCAAAATAGTGCGTGGCAAACAGCGTCATGGCTTTAATGCGGTTAGTCAGGCTTTCAGCACAGGCCCAGGCCAGTGACAGACCATCATAGGTAGAAGTACCGCGGCCGATTTCATCCATCAGGACCAGACTATTTTCTGTGGCATTGTGCAAAATATTAGCGGTTTCAGTCATTTCCACCATAAAGGTCGAACGCCCGGAGGCCAGATCATCCGCCGCACCTACGCGGGTGAAAATGCGGTCTACCGGGCCAATGACGGCCTGATCTGCCGGGACGTAGCAACCGATGTGCGCCATCAGCACAATCAGCGCGGCCTGGCGCATATAGGTACTTTTACCACCCATGTTCGGGCCGGTAATGATCAGCATGCGGCGGTGAGGAGACATCGCCAGCGGGTTGGAAATAAAGGGTTCGCTCAGTACCTGTTCCACCACCGGATGTCGACCACCGGTAATGTTAATTCCTGGCTTATCGGTCAGCGTCGGACAGGCGTAGTTCAGCGTGTAGGCCCGTTCGGCCAAATTGCTCAGGACGTCAAGCTCGGCCAGCGCACTGGCGCTTTGTTGCAGTGCATCTAGATGCGGCATCAGTAGGTCGAACAACTCTTCATATAACGCCTTCTCCAGAGAAAGCGCCTTGCCTTTTGACGTCAGGACTTTGTCTTCATATTCCTTAAGTTCCGGAATGATGTAGCGCTCAGCATTTTTCAACGTCTGGCGACGGACATAGTGAATAGGAACCAAGTGGCTCTGCCCGCGACTGACCTGAATAAAGTAACCGTGCACGCCGTTAAAGCCGACTTTGAGTGTATCCAGCCCCAGTTTCTCGCGTTCGCGGATCTCGAGTTGGTCGAGATAATCGGTCGCACCATCTGCCAGCGCGCGCCACTCGTCCAGTTCGGCGTTATAGCCAGGGGCAATGACCCCACCGTCACGGACCAGAACTGGCGGGGCTTCGACGACGGCGCGTTCCAGCAAGGTGACCAGCTCATTAAATTCTCCGCAGCTTTTCACCAACGTCTGAATATGGGCTGGTTCAAGCGGTTGCAATAAAGCACGAATTTCCGGCAACTGCTGCAATGCGTGGCGCATACGGGCTAAGTCGCGCGGCCTCGCACTGCGCAGCGCCAGACGGGCCAGGATGCGCTCAAGATCGCCAACCTGACGTAAAACCGGTTGCAACTCCGCGCTCAAATCCTGCAATGACCCCAGCGCCTGCTGGCGATGGTTCAGTACTTTCACATCCCGCGTTGGCATGTGGATCCAGCGCTTGAGCATACGGCTGCCCATTGGCGTCACGGCGTGATCGAGGATCGCCGCCAGCGTATTTTCAACGCCACCAGAGAGGTTCTGTGTTAACTCCAGATTACGACGGGTGGCGGCATCCATAATGATGCCGTCCTGTAGCCTTTCCATGGTCACACCGCGGATGTGTGGAAGGGCGGTACGCTGCGTATCCTTCACATACTGCAGCAGGCAGCCAGCGGCGCGCAGCGCCTGGGGTGCCTGCTCCACGCCAAAACCGCTGAGATCACGGGTACCAAATTGCAGGTTGAGCTGCTGTTTGGCCGTTTCCAGTTCAAATTCCCACATCGGTCGGCGGCGCAGGCCACGGCGCGAAGCGATAAGGGGCATGGCTTCAAAACTTTCCGGGTAGAGCAGCTCTGCGGGATTAGTGCGCTGTATTTCCGCGGCCATGGTTTCCAGATCTTCGGGCTGCGCTACGCGAAAACGGCCGGAGCTGATATCCAGCGTGGCGTAGCCAAAGCCTCGTCCATCCTGCCAGATAGCGGCCAGTAAATTATCATGACGCTCATTGAGCAGCGCTTCATCACTGACGGTTCCCGGCGTGACGATACGCACGACTTTGCGCTCAACCGGCCCTTTACTCAGGGCCGGGTCGCCAATTTGCTCGCAAATCGCTACTGATTCGCCCAGTTGCACCAGTTTCGCTAAATAACCTTCGACGGCATGGTACGGCACGCCAGCCATGGGGATAGGTTCGCCGGCGGAAGCTCCGCGTTTGGTCAGGGAGATATCCAGCAATTGCGAGGCGCGTCTGGCATCGTCATAGAACAGTTCATAGAAATCCCCCATGCGGTAAAACATCAGGATTTCAGGGTTCTCGGCCTTCAGGCGCAGATACTGCTGCATCATCGGCGTGTGGGAATCTAAATTTTTATTGTCAGTCATAGACTTAATCTTATTAATCCATTTTGCGACACGACTGGCTTAAGGCATTTTCCTGCCATTTATCAGCCCATTTTCTGCCGCTTATAGTAGCCCAGCAGGTAATCGGCTGTCACAGCTAAAAGTTCGAGGGATTACGCAAACTTCGCGTGTAATGGTCAGGCACGTTTCAGCGAGTTCAGCATTGAAAATATACCCACGCCGTTTTGACACTGAAAGGCTCTGTAGCGTAAGTAAACACTTGCTTTCTTTTGCCGAGTGCCGCATCTACCTTTTCCTTGCCACCAGAAATCCTGCTAAAATTGAATAATTATTCCCCTGATTTTAGGAGGATAAATATGTCTTCCCCTTTTTGTTATTTGAATTCGAGGCTAAACGGTGCGCAAGGCAATTATTGTTGACGACCATCCTTTCATCCTGGCCACGGTCAGAATGCTGGTCATTAACGCCGGATTCGACGTGGTGGCCGAGTGTGACAACGGCATTGATGCCGTGCAGCAATGTGAACAGCACAAGCCTGATTTATTGGTGCTGGATTTAGCCATTCCGGGTCTTGATGGCCTTGAGGTTATTCGCCGGCTCAAAGAGCGCAAAAATCACTGTAAAATTGTCGTCCTGACCTCGCAAAACAGCGAGCAGTTTACGCTTCGCTGTATCCAGGCGGGCGCGTCAGGGTATGTGTCGAAAAAAGACAATCTTTCGATGCTCAGTGAGGTGATCAACACGGTGATGGCGGGGTATTCACTCTTCCCCCAGCTCCCGGATGACGTCGACGCGAATGAAATCTTCATGGATGATGCGCAAAAACTCGCACGGTTGTCCAATCGTGAAATGATGGTCATGAAGTATCTGATTAACGGCATGAGTAACAAACAAATTGCTCAGGCGTTGTCACTGAGTGAAAAAACCATCAGTACCTATAAAACCCGGTTATATGAAAAGTTGAATGTCAGCAGTGTGATGGCGCTGGCGCAGATTGCCCAGCATCACGAGATTGAATGATATGTACCGCCTCGGTGGGATGCTCATTGCCCTGTTGCTCAGTGTTCAGGTCATGGCCGCAGGTGTTTATTCCGCTATACTCGACGGGCAATATACCGGCCCTCTCCCTTCGGTCACGCTCAATGCGGCACAACAACGCTGGTTGCAACAAAAGGAGCAACTGACGCTTGGTGTCTCTGAGCCCAATTATCCCCCTTTTGATATCATCAATTTTAACAGTGAATATGTGGGTATCACTGCGGACTATGCAGCATTGATTGCTGCGGTGTTGCACATCCCCATACGTGTGAAAGTCTTTGACTCGCGTCAGGAGGCGATTGCAGCGCTGGATCAGGGGGAAATCGACTTTCTGGGGACTGCCAACGGTTATGACGGCAACGATAAGACGTTAATCCTGTCCTTGCCCTACGCCGAAGACAACCCTGTGTTTGCCGGGCGTTCAGACCATCCAGGTAAACTCTCAGGCAATCTGGCTGGGGTATCCGTAGCGATGGTGTACCACTATTTGCCGCCGCAATGGGTATTTGAGACTTACCCCGGCATTATACTGAAAATGTATCCTTCTAACCTGAGCGCAATGGGCTCGGTTTCATTTGGGCAGAATGATCTCTTTCTTGGAGATAATACCAGTGCGGAATTTCTTTCCAGCCGGCGTGTGTTCAACAATATCGTTATTGAGCGTCAGGCTAATCTGCCAAAAACACAATTCGCTTTTGCTTTAAGCCGTGATGAGACCACGCTATTAACGCTACTGAATTCAGTGATCCATGCATTTACCCCGGAACAACAGCAGCAAATACTGACACGTTGGGGGGCAAAACCCCGGATGGCCGAGAAAGATAAGGACATCGTGCTGGATGCCAATGAGCAACAGTGGCGCGATAGTCATCCGGTTTTACGGGTGGCACTGGAAGACACGAATGAACCCTTCTCATTTTTTACCACCGGTGGAGAACCCTACGGCATTAACGCTGATGTGCTCAAGGAAGTCGCCAGAATGGCGGGTATTCAACTGGTCTGGCATAAAGTAGATAACGGGGCACAGGCGCGAAACGCGCTGCGAAAGGGGCTGGTCGATATCACGGTGGCCGTGACTGACAGTCAGCAATCGCCACCTCCTGGGATCAGTTACTCCCCCACGTTTTACCGGGACAGCTATGCTATTTCCAGCCGGGCCGATCGCCAGCTTGATACCGACGATCTCGCCGCATTGTCACTGCGCGTGGCGGTGGTAAACAGGGACCCGATCCTTAAAGTGCTGCATGACGACTATCCGCTGATGCGGCCCATGATCAGCGATGATGCGAACCACGCTTTCAAAATGCTTGATGAAGGGAAAGTCGATGCCGTGATTGTTTCTCTCTCTGAGTCAGTCTTCAACGTCGATAACTATTACAAAGACCGGCTGAAAATAGACGCGGTGTTTACCAACAGATCTCTTCAGCTGAGCATCGCCATGGCAGATAACCAGCCGCAATTATTAAGCATCCTCAGTAAAGCAATAAGTGCCATTTCACCTGCGCGGATGAGTGAACTGAACAATCATTGGCGAGGTAAGACCGTCGTTGAACGCAATTTCTGGAATAAGGAGCGGCAAACTTTTTTACGCGGTTTCCTGCTGCTTTCCGCGTTTGTGATCGTTCTGCTGTTCTGGATTTACTGGCTGCGCAGCCTGATCAAACGGCGCGATAGGGCTGAGTTAACCCTCAACGATCAACTGACCTTCATGCGGGATCTGATCGACGGCACGCCGCTGCCTATCTATGTCCGTGACCGACAGGGCAAGCTCTTACTGTGCAATAACAGCTATCGCCAGCAACTGAAAATCCCGATGGATGAGGTGCTCGGTAAAACGGTGTACGAAATACTGGATGATGACGGTGAGCGTACTGATGAGCTGGAGCAGACTTACCGGCGGGTGATTGAGTATGGGGAGAGCATCGTCAATGACCGTATTTTGCGTCTCGGCGAGAATGACTACCGTATCATTCATCACTGGATCTTGCCTTACCGCAACGGGGCGGGTGAAACCCTGGGCGTCATCGGCGGCTGGTACGACATCAGTGAACGTCAGCAACACCTCGAGCGTTTACAAATCGATAAAGACCAGGCGGTACAGGCCAGTGAAGCTAAATCCACATTTTTAACAACCATGAGCCACGAGATCCGCACGCCAATGAACGTCATTATTGGCATGCTGGAACTGGCCGTAAAGCAGGCAGATGCCGGTATCGTGGATAAGCGTTCACTCAATATTGCATCGAGTGAAGCGCAGGGTTTGCTGGAGCTGATAGGGGATATTCTCGATATTGAGCGTGCTGAAAGCGGCTATTTGTCCCTCAGCGAACAGCCGGGTAATTTGCGCAAGCTGGTCCATTCTGTATGCCGGTTGTTTGAGGCACTTGCACGGCGTAAAGGGTTGGGGTTCAAGCTGCACGAGACCGGCACGCTCGATCACGATGTGCTGATCGATCCGTTGAGATTCAAGCAAATCATTTCAAACCTGCTGAGCAATGCCCTGAAATTTACCGATAAGGGGGAGATCAGCGTCAACGCCACTGTTGAAGAACTCAACGATGATCTTCTGCAACTGACGATATGCATCACCGACAGCGGTATCGGGATCTCGGCCGAGGATAGCCAGAAACTGTTCTCCCGTTTCGCGCGGGCCAGTAACAACACCCTCTCCTCGCAGCAAAGCTCCGGGCTGGGGCTGCTGATTTGTAAAACGCTGAGTGAAATGATGGGTGGCACTCTGACGCTGGAGAGCCAACTGGGGGAGGGAACCCGTACTCAAGTTGTGCTGCCACTGCGCCGTAGTCACCCCTTACACCCTACAGCCAGCCAGCCGGCCACGCTGGGTGTACAGGAAAAGCAGCGCGTATTGATCGTGGATGATTATGCGGCCAATCGCGAAATCCTCACCTTACAACTGGCCTCTTTTAGGCATGACGTGACTGCTGCCCGTGACGGGCGCGAAGCGCTGGCTATCTGGCAACAGGGTGAGTTTGATTTGGTGATCACTGACTGCAATATGCCGCTGATGGATGGCTACGAGCTCTCGCGCCGCATCCGCCACCATGAGGATATTCAGGGTTTACCGCGAATAAAAATCATCGGATTAACGGCCAATGCGGTTAATGAAGAGCGCGGCAGGTGTTTGGATGCAGGTATGGATGATTGCTTATTCAAGCCGGTGACCTTAGCCATGCTGGCACCGCTCTTTGAGTTAAGAACCGAACCGCCTGCCATGACGGTTGCAGGTGAGAAAGTGTTCGATTTAACCGAGTTGAAGGTGCTGACGAATAACGACCCTGCAAAACTGGGCCAACTTTTACAGACCTTTATTTCAGGCATTATTGCCGATTTAAAGCAGCTTGAGTCGGCTGTGGCCACCGGCGATCGTGCGTACCTCTTCGCGTTAGCTCACCGGATTAAAGGCGGTGCCGAGCTGATAAAGGCGCAGCAGGTCGTGGAGGCTTGCTCCCAGTTGGAGATTCACTGCGAAAAGGATGAGCAGGTGGAAGGACTCGTGAGTCAACTACGGGCTGCCCTCGAACGTCTTTCAGCCAGCCTGAGTCAGGAGATCCAAGCGCAAACGTTGTGAGGGGGCAAAGAATTCTGGCAAAAGCCGCTCTTACGCTCTTAGCTTTCTGCGTATTCTTCCGATTAATTCTCTGTTGAAGCGGCAATCAGGCCGCTTTCTCAAGCAGGGGGCATATCATGGGGCAGAACGAAACGAAAAGACTCAATTTAGAGCAGGTAAAAGAAATAAATACCAACATCGCTAAATTTAAAGATGATTTTAATGAGTCTATTCAACTTACTTATAATGACAAAACATTCCGGCTGAAATTTTTGAAAATAAAGACACAAAGTCACGGCATTGTGACCTTTGAATTTGATTACGATGGCGAGTGTGTCATTTTTCATAAAATCAAAACCGGCACCGTTGACCTGAATACTGCCCATGGGTTGGAGGGCTTCTTCATGGCCGTGGATAGCTTTATCAGTGCTAAAGTGCATCAAGACTATATGATGGTTCGATAATATTATCTCTCTTTAGTCGCCGGGAGGCGGCTATGGGTTGATGACATGCCTATTGAATCGTTTTATTAACTCAATGATCGGAGTGTTATTCCTCACTTTTCCTTCATCTCGCCACATTGCCTTATATATCAATGGTCCGACTTTTTTCTATTTTATTTGAATATTATTTGGCGGGGGCCAGGACATTCAATAGCCGAATAAGCGCATGTAAGTGTGGGGTGTTTATCGCCTGAATATAATGATGCTTATGCCATAATGAATACATTCATTGAGTCACATCTGCTCAAAATATACAAATCCCTCCAGGTATATTTTTTCCCGTGGCTGTCTCCACCTCCTTGCTTCAAATGACAGAGTGTTAACCAGGTCAACAGAATGAAAACACAACCTAACGTATTGATGTTGGATGCGGGATTTGCCTCCTTTCCTTTACTACGCGCCACACAACAGCAGGGTTATTGCGTTTCAGTATGCAGTGGCAAAGCGGAAGATCCTGGGATGTTTTTTGCTGATGAGGCTATTTTGCAGGATTACCGCCAATATGATGACGTTCTGCACATTGCCCGTGAGCGAAATATCTGTGCGTTACTGCCCGGTGTCACCGACGTTTCTTATTTGACCGGTGCTCAGGTCGCCTGTGAATTGGGACTGCCTGGGTATGATCATCCGGATGTGTGCACCACGATCTTCATAAAAGATGCGTTCCGTCAGTGGGCCATCCAACACGGATACCCTGTACCGATGGCGGCGAAAAGTGAAACAGAAGCCGCAGAGTTCAGTTTTCCTTTGATAGTCAAACCGGTGGATGCCTACAGCGGCCTCGGGATCACCCGGGTTCAGGCAGCCGGTGAACTGGCCGATGCCATTGCCACTGCCCGCAGTGCATCCTCGAGCCGTGAAATAGTGATCGAAACGTTCTGCGAGGGCGGACTGCATAGCCACTCCGCGTTTATTCGCGACGGAAAGATTGTCTGCGAGTTTTTTGTGGACGAATACTGCACTGTCTATCCGTGGCAGGTGAACAGCAGCAGCCTCAGTTTACGCCTGAGTGAATCTTTACGTCAGCGAGTTTCTGAATGCTTGCAGACACTGGTCAGTGAACTGGGTCTGGTAGATGGGTTGCTGCACACGCAGTTTATTGCCAATGATGACACCTTCTGGTTGATCGAACTTACGCGGCGCTGTCCAGGTGACCTCTATTCCCGATTGATCGAACTCTCGACCGGTCAGCCTTACTCTGCATGGTTTACACACCCCTTCCTGAGCGAGAGCAGTCAGTTTCCGTTTATTCGTCCGCAGCACTGGCGTGCGGTTGCCCGCCACACCATTTCTGTGCAGGAGAAGCAGCGTTTTAGCGCCCTGAGCCTGGGCGCACTGGACGCGAAATTGATTGAAGTCGTCCCGCTTAAGCGCCCGGGCGAATGGGTAAACCCCGCGCCCGGTGACAGGGCCGGCATTATATTTGCCGAATTCCCTGAGTTCACGGATTTAGAAAAGATGACACCACAACTTTATAAGTTCTGGTCGCTGAGAAATAGTTAAGGATTGAATGATGACTGTACCCCTGAGAATGGGATTTATTGGCGGGGCGTTAAATTCAGCTATCGGGATGACGCATAAAATCTCCAGCCAAATGGACGGGCATTTCACACTAACTGCCGGCTGTTTTAGCCGTAATAAAGAGATGAACCGTCAAACCGCGCAGGCCTGGGGGTTATCAGAACAGGCACTTTATGATGATGCCTTCGACTTAATCCGCAGTGAGCACGGCAATCTGGATGTGGCGGTGATCCTCACGCCAACCCCTGCGCATTATGCAATCTTGCAAGCTTGCCTGGAATACAGATTGCCGGTGATTTGTGAAAAAGCGCTGGTCTCGAGCGTTACACAGGCACATGACATTGAAGCGCAGGCGATGCGTCATGAAGGGAAAGTGTTTGTGACCTTCAATTACACCGGTTATCCGATGATCCGTGAAATGCGTGAACGTATTCACAATGGGGAGTTCGGCAAAATTCAGCAGGTGATGGTCGAAATGCCACAGGAAGGGTTTGCGCGTGTGCGTGAAGACGGCAGCACGCCGCTGCCACAGGGCTGGCGTCAGGTTGACGGTGAGATCCCCACCGTGTCATTGGATCTCGGGGTGCATATTCACCATCTGGTGGAGTTTCTAACGTCCAGGTCTGCGCAGGATGTTTACGCGGTGAACAGCACCTTTGCCCGCGTTCCCAATGTGGTGGATACCGTGAATATTATTTCCCGCTTCGACGATGGGATGGTCTGTAACTATTGGTACGGCAAAGGGGCGCTGGGTTATCGCAACGGCCTGAAGATCAGGGTCTTTGGCACCGAAAAAAGCGCCGAATGGGTACAGATGGATCCGGAAGTTGTCCGGATGACCGATAACACCGGTACGGTAACCCTGCTCGACCGTACTGCGTACTGTAACCATGTTGCTAACCTCCCCCGTTATTGCCGCTTTAAGCCCGGGCACCCTGCCGGATTTATTGAGGCATTTGCGAACTATTATGCCGATATTGCCGCCACCCTGAGAGGGGAGCGAAATGCCTATGCTGTTGAAGCACCCGCAGCAGTCCGTGGGCTGGAGTTCTTTAAAAAGGCGCAGGAAAGCGCTGAAAAAAACGCAAAAATTATATTGTGAACAACGGCATCAGGGCCCCTTCTTACAGGTAGAAAACAGAATGAATTTGCATGATATGTTGCGAGAAACTAACAATCATTTTATGGATACGGTTGAGCGTATGCAGCAAAATGGAAAACCTTGGGTCTTATTAGGTGCCGGTTTACTGGCACAGGTGACGTGGGAGTTTTTAAGCCGGAAAGGGATATCCGTCGACTATATTGCTATTCATCGTAAATATATCCAATCGGGTATGAAATTTAATGAGATGCCCATCAGTGAAATAGAAACGCTGGTCGAGGATTCTCAACGATACAACTATATCGTTGCTTTTAACGTGATAGACCGGGAATTACAGGACAGCCTAAATAAGAATGCCGAAGAGGTTTTAATCTTTGATCCCAGTTTTATTGGTGTCAGTACGACGGAATATTATACGCCCGACTTTTGTGAGCATCATTCTGTTGCGCTAAATGAACTTTATCTTCAGCTTGGGGATGAGCGTTCCCGCGAAACGATGGTGGCGTTCCTGAACCAGCGTCTCTGCGCCCGCCGGGGAGGTTGGCATGAAGTTTATGAGCCTGTTCACTACTTCCCGCGAGATATTGTTCGCCTGAGCGACGGTGAAGTCTTTATTGATTGTGGTGCTTATAATGGCGATAGTATTGATGCTTTTTTACAGCAACTTGAAAGACAAGGTGTTGCCCAACCTGAGCGGATTATTGGTTTCGAACCTGATGTTGAAAACTTTGAAAAACTGAAAACTCACACCCAGAATTGGGATTTCTGCCAATGCGAACCCAAAGGCGTATGGCATGAGGAGTCCAGGTTGCATTTTCAATCCGGCAGCGGCCAAAGCTCGCATGTCAGTCATCACAGCGAGGGAACGACTTCAATACCGCTGACCAGCATCGACAATACGCTTGCCGGGGATAAAGCCACTTTTATTAAAATGGATATTGAGGGTGTCGAATTAAATGCCTTGCAAGGTGCGGCAGAGACGATCAAAACATACCGTCCTCTGCTTGCGATCAGTGTTTATCACAAACCTGACGATCTCATTGTTATTCCGCAATATATTAAATCGCTTAATTCTGACTATCAGTTCTATTTACGGGCGCATTCTCCTGAGCTTGCTTACGAACTGGTACTGTATGCCATTCCGGCTGAGCGGGTTGTCCGTTCATAAATCGTGTTAACTGTTTTAAACAAGGTGCCCATTTCGCCACGGGCACCTTGTTTTTATTTGAGGCTATGAGGTTTTCATTCATGTATCAGTAATGTCTGTAATGCTTCCTTCGGTCCTTCATCCAGATCGTATGTCCTCCCTGATTGCGCATTCTCTGTGGCGCGGGTCAGAAGCGCCACCAGCCAGTCATAGATATATTTCGCATTACCCTGCGTCACTTCCTCGCCGAGCCTGTCCAGACGTACGCTGGCGCTGGCCTGCGCGACGGGTTCGAAAATCACACTGCCTCGATTGACACGACTCGCCGGGCGATGTTCCGTCGCCACGCTGTTGTAGCCCAGCCAGGTGACAAAATCATTGAGTATATTACCGGCGTGGGTGACGGCCATCAGGCCGTTATCATCCTGTTGCGCCAGCGTTTTCTCCAGCGTCCGGTCAAGGCCAAGGCGGTAAGCCGTTGCGATCAACACCTCACACAAGTGTTGGAGCACGGGGGCTTCCAGTCCGGTGACATCAGCGGTAATGCGGTTATAACAACACTGCATCAAATGGTTTACCCAAAGCGCAAATACCTGAGCTGCAAAACTGTTTGGCTGCTGAGGAGATTCGCTTACAGGTGCTGTGTCTGCAAACAAATCAACATTCAGCAGCAACCTGGCAGGTTGTTTGGCCTCATTCTGCTGCTGTTGAAGCCAGCACTCGTGAAGGGTGTCTCGGGACAGCATCAGTTGGTCAATCAGGTTGCCGTGTTTTGCCGCCTGAGCTTGCAACGCGCGGATCATTGGCTCGGAGGGCGGACGATGGTCGGCGTTCTGCGGCAGGCAGAAATGGCTGAACTGCGCGTTTATCTGCTGTTGCACATCCTCCTGCAACACCGTCATGCGGTCTTCGCGACAAGGCACGCTCAGAGCCGCAGACAACCAGTCGTTCAGGCAAGACGTATCGCGGTGATCCAGTGCCTGTAGCGTTCCCCAAGATTGGCCCGACTGAGTGATAAAACGTTGTACGGCATCGTCAGCGTGATTCCCGCGGGTGAAGCGCAGGTCAAACGGCGTGATCGCCCAAACCAGCCTTGGCAGCGTGCTTTGCGCCTGCGGCTGCGTCTCTTCCATCCAGTGTGAAAGTGTTCTGGCGACGGGCATCAGCGCGTCGTGCTCCGCCACGGAATTACACACCAGCACCGTATCAGGCTGTAATCGGTCCTGATAGTGCGGCAGCTGGTCTGGTGGAATATCCACGATATCTACGTCTGTAAGCGCAGATTTATGGCTCAGCGTAAAGGTGATTTCAGCGCAAATGCTTGCCAGATCCTGTTGCGCGATACTTAGCCGCTGTGAAACAGCGTTGTCGCGCAGCGTGCAGACAATCACGTCGTTATTAAGCTCGCGTTCATCGTCTGTGGCGGGGATCAAAAATCCATGGTTAGGCAACAAAAAGGTATCAACAATCAGGCTTACCGGCGCCAGCACCTGAGAGACGCCGCCGAGATGCTGCACTCGCTGCGCCTGTTGCTGCCACTGTGAGGTCAGCGTGGTATGTTCTCCCCAGAGTGTGGAAAGCAGCGTTGCGCGGTCCGCCAACCCCAGCCAGGGGGCCAGTTCCGCCATCTGATAAGTCAGGGCATCATCAAGCCGGTGCGCGCCACGGACGGACTGATGATAAGCCTGGATCACCGATGAAAATTGTCCGCAGCTTATGCCCGGGATTTCACGGGGCTGACGACGGGCTTTCAGCTCCGCCATCGTTGCGTTGATGACGCTGCGCTGCACCCTGCGTGGCTGACGCGAAGCGTGATACTGACGGATCAACCGCTGCGCCAGCTCACTTTGGTTAAATAACGTCAGCAGTAACGGGAAGTTTTCCACCGCCGGTGGGGGCGTCTCGCTAAAACGAACGGCCATCGACGGCGCGAGCTGATCGGGGTTGATATGGCGCAGATAGTTAAGCGTATTTCCCCCCAGCCGTACTTCAATGTCGTCGCGACCGTCGGCCACGATCATCTTCAACAGATGGTGTTTACCTGCCACTGAGCTGCCGTATAAACCTAGCGTCAGCGGTGCCTCACTGAGCGCCGCGATTTGCTGCTGGCGCTGCTGTAATCGCGTTAACCGTGCGAGAAGAGCGTCGGCTTCGACGTTAAGACGCACCGACTGGGCACGGGTGTCATGTACCCAGCGGATAAGCTGATGAAGTCTGGTGTCTGACTGACTCATTTTAGGTAGACGCTCCCGCTGTCGATCCAATAGTGATTGTCGCCACGGTCACCGTTGGCGAGGGTGTTGAGTTTCAGGCGGACGGCGTCTGCCGGTAGCGGCGTGCCGTCCTGCAAGCAGGCCTGGGCCAGAGCAAAGCCGCCGCTGTGCCGGTCATATTGCAATCGCACATGCAGTACGCCGTCACCGGCAATCTGCCTGGCCAGTGCCGGGGTGTTAATTTTCAGCTGATACAGGGGCGTTGCTGGCCAGCGGGTGTCCGCTAACTGACGGAATCCCAGACAGACGTCACCGCGCAGCGGGAAACTCAGTTGTTCATCCAGCAGAGAGGCAGGATGGTCAAGATCAACTCCTGAATACCAGACATTCTCTTCGGTTAGCGTCTGGCTGCCATCCAGCACGCCAAGGTAGCGCAGGGTGGAATACGCCTGAATATCGGCGGTTTTAAAGTTGAATCCCGGCAGGCGCAGGTCCATCGCCAGGCAGCAGAGCATCGCGCCCAGCGCAGCGGTAGATTTTGGATTCACCCCGTGGCCCTGCTGGCCGAACGGGAAGTGTTCGTGGATCTGATAGCTGTCCAGCCAGACCATACGGTTCACCGGTACCGGCTGCTGATAGCGCAGCAGTGCCTGAACGCCGGGTAAGCAGGAGGGGCGGCCGGTGACCAGCAGCACGTCGCAGCAGTAATGGCTGATGACTTCACACAGCGACTGAAGCGGAGCGGTAAGACTGAAATGCCCGGTCAGTAGTGCCTCTTTCAACGATGCCAGTTCCACCAGCAAAGGCACATCCAGCACCTCAAAGGGCGGCGAACCGGCAGGCAACAGAGGCTGCACCGTTTGGCAGATAGAGTTGATCACGTTCTGTGTCGGAGGCTGGGGCAACAGATCGCCAAACCGACCCTCAAACAGGGCACCGGCATCCTGCGGGTCGCTGTTCTCCCAACAGGCGAGAATGGCGTGGCCGAGAGGAATAAACAGCTGTAAGGTCGTCTGCTGGCGCAGTGTTGCGCGGCTGCCGTCGAGGCTGGCATCACCAAACAGCTTGCTCATTACCCCTGCGCTATCGGGTAGTCCTGCCCGATGCAGGGCATTTTGCAGCGCAGGCAGAACACAGAGCCGGATCACATCCAGCAGAATATCGTCACCGGCCACTTTAAACCCTTCCCGGAACAGAAGTTGCGGAGTGATTTTGACATTGCTGCCTGCGCCATCGTCAAGCTGATACTGGGTGATGGCCATGTCTGTGGTGCCGCCACCGATATCCAGCGACGCCACGCGCAGGGTGCGCCCGGGCAGTTCGCCTTCGGCCAACTGGCGATCGGGGCGGGCGAGGCTATTGAAGAACACCGGCGAACGCCCGGCGTAGTTATTGATCACTTCGTTATACAGCCACACCAACTGCCCGCAGGTGGCTTCATCCCACTCCATCTGGACATCGGGCAGCGGTACGACGCTGACGCGTCCGCCAAAGCGTGCCATGACGTCGTCATCTTTGGGCTGCCATTCGAGCGCCTTCCAGACCAGCGTCACGGCTTCTTGTACCCGCAGGCGGAAAATTTCCCGTTCCTGCTTTGGCATCGCAGAAGGCAGCGTCAGGATCACCTGGCGCAGCTGACGTGGCGCATTCGCCAGCCCCATGCTCTGCCGGTGGCCGACACCGTTGATCTGCGCCAGCGCCTGAGCCAGCAGCTCGCACAGCATCATCGTCATCAGTGAACTGCGGCTGTAATTCGGGGAAAACACCGGCATACGCTCTTCCGGCGGCAGGCTGTAGAGTGGCTGCCCGTCATCGTTCACTAAATTCATCAGCGGCAGGGCAACAGCGCGCGGCTCCCGAGGCGTTTTACCGCTCAGGGCACTGAAGCGCCATGCCTGATCGGAGGGGGCATCGTCCCACAGATAACGGCGCGGGCTGGAGATGCCACTGGTGCCTTCGGTGCCGAGACGGCGGGTTGCCAGCCCGCGTGCTTCATCACCGACGCGGGCAAACGATGGCCAGACGAAGGCGTCATCACGGCCGCTTTCCATCGAGAAATGATGTTTGCCAAATTTAGCCTCGCTAAATTCCAGTCGGCTGGTGAACAGCGGTTCGCTGATCAGCTGTGGTTCGCTCAGTGAGCGGATGTGCAGCTCGGCGCTTTGTTGTAATCCGGCGTTTTTCGCACCATGATCTTCCAGGATCACGCCGCAGGTATGAGTATTGCCGACGTCGAGGATCAGATCCACGGGGACCGGCGCGCTACCGAGGGTTTCCGTCACGATCTGCACGTCGGGCACCGTCAACTGGGTGCTGAGCATGTCGAGAAGATTGAGAAAGTGCGCCTGATATTCGAACGCCTTCATGGCGTTGTGGATCTCGTGCGTGCTTCGCGCTTCCTGCTGTCGCGCGTATTGAACGAAGACTTCCCGCAGCCAGCCATCCACCCAGGTTTGATCGAGGAATTCACCGATCTCGTGATTACGCCACGCCAGCGCAAAGCGGGTGCCGCCTTGCACATCACGGGCAGTGAGCGCCAGCCGTGCGGTGGCGTCGTCGTCGGCATGCACTTTAGTGTCAAAAGCAATACACAAACGCACTGTGTTCCCGGCCTGGTCTGGCATGGGCAGACGTTTTATCTGCACGCGGGCCCAGTTCGCCGGGCTATGGGTAAACTGGCGCGGTGGGGTGACACGCATAAACGGCAAGGGGAGCCAAGCGTTGTCCAACACCCGCAGCGAGTGTTCCAGCGGGAGGGTCATTTCCGGGCGCACAATCTCCGGTTCGCCGCCGTTTTCACCCGGCAGGGTAAAGCGCTCAGACAGCGCATCATAGCTAAGACGCAACAACGGACCGTTGACGCTGTGGCGCACAAAGCGGCCGCTGTGCGGGCTGTCACCCACCGGGTTCAGGCCGAAGTCCAGGAACTGCACACTGCTGTTTTGGACCAGCGTGACGCTCGATTGATAGTCGATAAGATTTGCCAGCATCAATTATTTACCCACTTTTAGAAGCGTCATCGGCACCACGGTATCGTCGGCATACCGGCCGGTACATTGCGCCGCACCGCTCAGCGGCTGCTTGCAGGTGATCTCCGGTACCTGGTAGCGGCTATCATCGCTGCATCTGGCTTTACTGCGGCTCTTGATCAGCAGATTGCCGGACTGCATCAGCCCCAGATAGACCTCTGCTTTACAGGTGATGTTGTTGTCATGGGTAATGGTTAGGGCACCTGCGCTGTTCTTAATCTGATAAAGCAGGCCAGGCGGCTTGCGGGTCAACGGATTATTCACGTCAATACTCGCTCTCCAGCGACCATCCATAAATGCAGTGGTGCCGGCCTTGACGTCATCGGCAGGCAGCACCAGCGCGTTTTTATCCACCTCCGGTTGCGGAGGGTTAACCGGAGCGGGCTCTGCGGGTTTCTCTTGCACAGCCGTAACTGACGGTGCCACAACCACGGCGGGTTGCACCGGAAGCGTATTGGACAGAACAGGTTTTGGCGCTTCAGGAACAGACCGGAGGGTGGGAGGGGCATCGGTGTGGGAAGCCACGTCAAACAGGGACGGCAGCAACGGTGCAAGATGCGGATAGGCCAATGGCAGGGCAATAAAAAGAGTGGCGACAGTCATGACTTTCACCAGCAGATGACGCGACGCTGGCTGAGCGGTCTCCTGTACCGGCGGCACATCAGCGTCATCCACCGGCGCCGCCGTTGCAGCAGAAAGAACCCCCGGCGTAAGCAGTGGCGCATCCGGCTGGCTGAGCGTCACGTGTTCAGGGTCTGCAAGCGGCTCAGCTTCAGCAGCGGGCTGGGGCAGGGGGTGCGGCTCCGCTTTCACTTCAGGCGGGTCAATCTGGCGCAGGCACTCAAAGGCATCATCGCGCGGAGCCTGGTTCAGACCGACAAAACCCCAGAAGGTGATCACCGGTTTACCGTCAAGCAGATAAACATGCTGGCTGGCTGGAAACTGCAACACGTTGGTCAGAAGGGAACCGAAGTGACGGACAGCGTTTTTCTCCGCGTTCAGGCAGCGCTGGCTGAGAGTGGCGGCGGCGGCGAAGCCGTTTTCCAGAAAGCGCAGGGCATCGTCGCGTTGCTGCTGGCTGGCGCTGGCCCACGGAGTGACCACGCCTTCGCGTGGCGCGTACCAGTCCACTTTATCTTCCGCGTCATTGCGCTGCGGGATCGCCAGACAATCGAGGATCATCTGCTGTTTTTTCAGACGTAATGTCTCACGAATTTGTATGGCGCTTTCGAATAGCGTTTGTCCATTTTCGCCGAGCGCGAGGTAATCATTCAGATAACCGCTGCGCAATATTATTTTTGCCACTTATTTAACCTTGCCTGTTAGACCCGTTATTTCGCATGATTTTTGCGTTGTCTATTTTAACGGCTTTCGGGATAAAAAAATGGCAAAGAGATAGCCCGAAGAACAAACGAAAGTGTCGGCTAATTCATCGATGGCATAATAAAAAAAAGCTTCCAATAAGGAAGCTTAAAATGAAACAACGAGTACAAACGCTTTTAATTTTTTCAGGATGAAGATCAGCGTGGGTGGCATAGAGGATAAATAGGGCACAACAGTCAGACGCTGATGTTATAAACTTTTCCCGAATTAGGCGCGGTGGATTGCCCTTCCTGACCATACGTTGAAGAGGCGATGCCGGCATTGCTGACCAGCTTTTTCAAATTATCCGTTTTTTGCCTGTGCATTTCGAGTAAATCATAAATCTTTAAATTCAGTTCTTTGGCGGCTTTCACTTTTTTAGTGATGTTATTCCAATAGGCAGAAAATCTCGCATTATTTTGATAAGGTGCAGAAAGGTGTAACGGCATTTCGAGTTGTTTACGCATGTCATCATAATATGCAATGGTGGCGAGCAACTGACTTTTGCTGTCAGACACAATTTGCAGGGAGACAGGGTTAATCTGCGTCCGCCTTAATTGATTCACTTCTTCTACAAGAATAGCCTCCAGTTCGGTCATAGAGTCTTGTATTTTCAGCAGAACCGAACGTAAGTTTTCCATTTTCATTATTGTCTTATCAGAACTTATGAGAGTTGAAAGATATCTTCAACCAGCGCATTGGCAATGTGATCAGGATCGAGTTGCAATTCGCCAGCGTCCATAGAGGCGCGAATCTTGGCAAGACGTTCATAGTCGATATCATGTGACGTATCTGTCTGGATTTCCTGCGTCAGTTTGCTCAGTTTAATCTGCGTGCCGGAGTTTTCGTTGCCTGCCACTTGCGTTGGGCTGACATCTCCTGTTCTTGGACGCATCTTTAAATCCTGCTGTTGTACGTTCACAGGGGGCACTGACAGAGGTTGTAGTGGGCGTTCGATACTCATAATGTTCCTCGGCAATTCGTTAGTGACCTCGCGGTATATTTTAAATATCGGTGGTTACCAAAAAAACTAAAATTATTCTTTCAAATTAATATGCACTTTTCCGTCCGGTGCCACGGTGCCGGTGACAATCTGACCACTTTTCGTGGAGATTCTGGCGGATTGACCTGGTGCTGCGCTGTCCAGCGCCTTGCCCTTGATGCGGATCTGAAACCCTTCGCCGGCGGCCAGAATGTCCACTTCCTGCCCGGAAACCACTGCCCAGCCCTTACGCAACTGGCTTTCGACCACCGGTTGTCCCTTGTTGATTGAGCGGGTTGCCGTCTGACCAACAATATTTTCCTGGCTGAAAATCAGTCCGGCCGGTAAGCGTTCCAGGGAGCCGGTGTGTGGCGTGATATCTTCTGTCCGGATGACGGTACCCGGTTTTAGTGCACGGGCTGCTGTCCACCAGGTGCCCTGCGCCTGTACCGTAATTTGAATGAATTTACGTTTATTGCCACATTGGGCAATCACGCTTTTGTTGCCGGTCAGGCGCTGATTGTTACCAGCAATCGACAGTTCCGGGTCGGCGCACAGTGTGGTGAGCTGTTCGGCGGGCGTCAGGATTTTTATGCTGCGGGAAATCGCTGCGTCAGAGGGACTCTCATTATGGGCATTCACCAGGGCTGTAATTTGCCTGTTCAATGGCTCATTGGTGGATTGCGCTGCAGCGACACTGAATACCGTAAAACAGGAAATAATATTTAACGGCAATATTATCGTTATTAACAAATGGCGCAGGAGACACATGAGAGACATGAACCTTATATTATATAGCTCAGGGCGAATCCCTTTGCCATTCCTTTCTGACGGTTAAAAAGTATATGTCAAAAGTTCACTTTATTAATGCCTTAAATGCGGTAATTTTTGACGCCAATTGTTTCTTTAGATGAGTCAGGATATTTCTGGAAATCTCATCCTGCTAAATGACGTTATTTCTGTCTTATCCTCACAGTATAAAATTGAATCATTCGCCAATAGAATGCATGCGTTAATTTTCATAAGGCAGAGGTTGCTCTCTTCATGCTTGATAAACTCGATAATGCGCTGCGATTCCAGCAGGAGGCGCTGGGTTTACTGACTCAACGTCAAAATATATTGGCCTCAAATATTGCCAATGTGGATACGCCGGGATATCTGGCCAGGGATATTGATTTCTCAGAGCAGTTAAAGAGTGCGGTGGAGCGTAATACGCCAGCACAGGGCCCTCTGACTTTATCCTTAACTTCAGGAACACATATTCCGGCGGTCGCTCCGGCAATGGATAACGGCCAGTTACTTTACCGAATTCCCGATCAGCCAAGCGCAGATGGAAATACGGTGGATATGGATCGTGAACGCGTCAATTTTGCTGATAACAACATGAAATACCAAACCAGCCTAACGGTTCTGGGTGGACAAATTAAAGGCATGATGAGTGTCATTGGTCAGGGATAATAATTGTCATGTCAACCATGAGTATTTTTGATATTTCGGGTTCCGCGATGGCGGCCCAGTCGAAACGATTAAACGTCAGCGCCAGCAACATGGCCAATGCCGACAGCGCCGTCGGTCCGGATGGCCAACCTTACCGCGCACGTCAGGTGATATTTCAGGTTAATAACGCACCGGGTCAGGAGATTGGCGGCGTTAGCGTCAGCGATGTGGTGGAAAGCACCGAGCCCGATCGCATGGTCTATGAGCCGTCAAACCCGCTAGCTGATGCCAAAGGTTATGTGCGCATGCCGAATGTGAACGTGGTGAATGAGATGGTGAACACCATTTCGGCTTCCCGCAGTTATCAGGCCAACGTAGAAGTGATGAATACGGCCAAATCTATGATGTTAAAGACTTTAACGCTGGGTCAATAAAGGACTGAAAAATGGCTGTTTCACCCGTAGTGAATAACGGTAATACCAATAATAACGGCACGACCGGCACCGGTAACAGCGCCGCCGATCTTTCGCAGAGCTTCATGGAACTGCTGGTCGCACAGATGCAGAACCAGGACCCGACCAACCCGATGGACAACAACCAGCTGACCTCACAGTTGGCGCAGTTCAACACGGCGGCGGGCGTTGAAAAGCTAAACACCACCCTTGAAGGCGTTGGCATGTTGGTTAATAGCATGCAGCAGATGAACGCCTCGCAGTGGGTGGGACGTTCCGTGTACATCGAAGGTGATTCGGTGATTTCCAATGCCGAGGGTGGCAATCAGGACTTCTCTTTCAATCTCGACAGCGACGCCGACAAGGTCACTGTGACGTTAACGGATGACGCGGGTAACGCCTACACCGCCGATCTGAAAAATGCGAAAGCCGGGGTGAATAAATTCTCGATGGACGATCTGGATAACTTCAAGCCCGGAGCGCCACCATCTGATGATAAGAGCACCTTTAAGGTGACCTTCGCGGCCTCTAATGAGAACGGCGATGTGCCGAAAATTACCTCTCTCAAGAAGTGCAAGGTGGACGGCGTCTCCTTTGGTGGCGGTACCGCTAATCTGCAGCTTGGGTTAGAGGGCAGCACAACGTTAGGCAACGTTTATTTAATTGAGTGAGCAGGTCTCCATATTTCATTTATTAATGTTCAGGAAGAATAACCATGAGTTTTTCACAAGGCCTCAGCGGCTTAAACGCGGCTTCGCAAGCCCTCGATGTGGTCGGTAACAACATCGCTAACTCCCAAACTGTCGGCTTTAAATCCGGCTCCATTGCTTTTGCTGACGTCTTTGCCGGTTCGCAAATCGGTATGGGTGTGCAGGTCTCCTCGGTCAACCAGAACTTTAGCGACGGCGTGTTGGGTATGGGGAACAGCGATCTGGATATGGGTATTCAGGGCAACGGTTTCTTCCGTCTGACCAATGACGCGGGCGGCGTATTTTACAGTCGCAACGGTCAGTTCAAGCAGGACCAAAACGGTTATATCGTTAACAACCAGGGGATGTTCCTGACCGGTTATCAGGCGACCGGCAACCCGCCGAGTATCCAGCCGGGCGCCGCGGTTGGCCCGATTCAGATCCCGAACGGTCAGATGCCAGCGCGTGCGTCTGACGCAGGTACCCTCAAAGGGAACCTGAACTCGGAAGAGAAGGCTATCGATCAAACGGCTAACCCTTTCGATCCTGCGGATAACAAAAGTTACAACTCAGTGACCCAGGTGGATGCGTACGACAGCCTGGGCAACAAGCACACGGTTAACGTCTATTACGTCAAAACCGGTGATAACACCTGGAAAGCCTATTCCAGTGATACCACTTCGCCAAACCTGGGCGGGGGCACCACTCCGGTTTATCAGTCGGTGAATTTAGAATTCAATACCTCAGGTGAACTGATCAGCACCCCCACCACGTTAAATATTCAGGGAGCCCCTTACAACGGCGGCGCAGCCTTGAACTTTAACCTGGATCTGGACGGCATGACTCAGCAGGCGTCCGACACCGACATGGGCAGCCCGACCACTACCGGTTACGCGCCAGGCCTGATGAATGGCTATGTGGTGGGTGATAACGGTCAGATCATTGCCTCTTACAGCAACGGCCAGTCACAGTTGCTGGGGCAGGTGGTGCTTTCCAACTTCACTAACCCGGGCGGTCTGACCTCGAAAGGGGATAACACCTGGTCAGAAACGCCGGAGTCCGGTCAACCTTCAACCGGTATTGCGGGCACCGGGAACCTCGGGAAACTGCTGGGTAACCGCCTTGAAGCGTCCAACGTGGATCTGAGTAAAGAGATGGTCAATATGATCGTCTATCAGCGCAACTACCAGTCCAACTCACAGACCATCAAAACCCAGTCTGAGCTGCTTCAGATTCTGGCTAACCTGGGCTAAAGGCTGCTATGGATCGCGCAATATACACCGCAATGGGTGCGGCGAACGCCGCCCTTAACCGTCAGGCGGTGACATCAAATAACCTGGCCAATGCCAGTACATCGGGTTTTCGTGCCCAGCTCGCGGCTTTTCGCGCGGTGCCGGTCGAAGGGCCGTCCATTGCCACCCGCACCATGGTGACCGAATCCACCCCTTATCATGATGATGCTATGGGCCCCATTAACCAGACCGGCCGCAACCTCGACGTTGCGTTGCCGCAGGATGGCTGGCTGGCCGTAGCGCTGCCTGACGGCACCGAGGCTTATACCCGTGCGGGCAATATTGACGTCGACAGCGAAGGTTTGCTGAGTATCAGAGGCATGCCGGTGATCGGCGACGGCGGCCAGATTAATGTTCCGCCGCAGTCCGAACTGACCATCGCGCCCGACGGTACTATCACCGCACTCGGTGCCGGAGATGAGCCCACCGCGCTGGCGCAGGTCGGCAGGCTGAAACTGGTGAACGCCAGACTTCAGGATCTGACCCACGGCGATGACGGCCTGTTTCATATCTCTGCCAGTTCGGTAAACGCCGGGCTGGCCCAACTGCCTGCGGATCCCGATTTACAACTGATCCCCGGCGCGCTGGAAAGCAGCAACGTCAATCCTGCCCGAACCATGGTGGACATGATTGCCACCGCGCGCGGCTTTGATATGAACATGAAGGTCATCAGTACCGTGGATGACAACGAAAAGAAGGCTAACCAGCTACTGAGCATGGGTTAAGCCCGGCCAAGAGGAATTTCAGCATGATCCGTTCTTTATGGATTGCCAAAACCGGTCTTGAAGCGCAGCAAACCAACATGGATGTTATTGCCAACAACCTGGCAAACGTCAGTACCACGGGGTTTAAGCGTCAGCGCGCAGTATTTGAAGACCTGCTTTACCAGACCCTGCGTCAGCCCGGCGCACAGTCTTCTGAACAGACCACCATTCCTTCCGGTTTGCAGTTGGGTACCGGTGTGCGTCCGGTAGCGACCGAACGTATTCACAGTCAGGGCAATCTGACGGCTACCAATAACAGCAAAGATCTGGCGATTGAGGGGCATGGTTTCTTCCAGGTCTTAATGCCCGATGGCACCACTGGCTATACCCGCGATGGCTCCTTCCAGATCGATCAAAACGGTCAGATGGTCACCGCCAGCGGCTATCAGATTCAGCCAGCGATCACCCTGCCTGCCGACGCCGATACCCTGACCGTCGGTAAAGACGGTCTGGTCAGCGTGACGGTGCCGGGTCAGACCGCACCTCAGCAGGTCGGTCAGTTGACGGTAAGTACCTTTATTAACGACTCAGGCCTCGAAAGTATTGGCGAAAACCTGTACCGCGAAACCCAGGCGTCCGGCGCACCCAACGAAACCACGCCTGGCCTGAACGGCGGTGGCAGCCTGAGACAAGGGTACACGGAAGCCTCCAACGTCAATGTGGCAGAGGAGCTGGTCAGCATGATCCAGACTCAGCGCGCCTACGAAATTAACAGTAAAGCGGTCTCAACCTCTGACCAGATGTTGCAACGCCTGACACAGCTGTAATTGACCTATAAGCCCATTAGCACCCATAAGCCCGGCCTCTGTTCTGCAGACGGGGGCCGCTTTATGGCTGTTTAACGCCGTAGTGGATGAAATGAAAAACCAGCCTTTTTTTCTGACTTCCGGACGCTCTTTCCCCGGAATCTCGCCGATCCTGACACGCACTGTCGCCCCCCTCTTGACGACGGTTGCGCTGATGCTGTTGCTGACGGGATGCGCTTATATCCCTCACAAACCCCTGGTGGATGGCGTGACGACGGCGACCCCGGCGCAGGCCACGATGACGACGGCCAACGGCTCGGTATTTCAGACCGGGCAGGCCATGAGCTACGGCTACCAGCCGATGTTTGAGGACCGCAGACCGCGAAACATCGGCGACACCCTGACCATCGTGCTGCAGGAAAATGTCAGCGCCAGCAAAAGTTCCTCGGCTAACGCCAACCGTGGCGGCTCTACTGACCTCTCGGTTGATGCCGTGCCAAGCATGTTGGCCGGATTACTGGGGGGCGATCGTGCAGCGACCTCCATCAGCGGGAAAAATGACTTCTCCGGTAAAGGTGGCGCAGCGGCAAAAAATACCTTCAGCGGCACCATCACCGTCACCGTTCAGCAACTGCTGGAAAACGGCAACCTCAAAGTGGTCGGTGAGAAGCAAATTGCCATCAATCAGGGCACCGAATTCATCCGTTTCTCCGGCGTGGTCAACCCGCGCACCATCAGCAGCAGCAACACCGTGATCTCCACGCAGGTGGCGGACGCCCGTATTGAATACGTGGGTAACGGATACATTAACGAAGCGCAACAGATGGGCTGGTTACAGCGTCTGTTCCTGAATCTTTCACCTTATTAATTAATAATTAACGGCATACGGCTCATGAAAACTTCATTTATCACGCTGTGTCTGAGCCTGTTGTGTGGCCTGATCTTCTTCATGCCGCATAACGCTCAGGCCGAGCGTATTCGCGATTTAACCTCGATCCAGGGGATCCGCAGTAACTCCCTGATGGGATACGGGCTGGTGGTCGGGCTGGATGGCACCGGGGACCAGACCATGCAAACGCCTTTTACCACCCAAAGCCTCAGCAACATGCTGTCGCAACTGGGGATCACCGTGCCTGCGGGCACCAATATGCAGCTTAAAAACGTGGCGGCAGTGATGGTGACCACGGATTTACCGCCGTTTGCCCGCCCTGGTGAGAAAATTGATGTGGTGGTCTCGTCGCTGGGGAATGCCAAGAGTTTGCGCGGCGGTACGCTGCTGATGACACCGCTGAAAGGGGTGGATAATCAGATTTATGCCCTGGCACAGGGTAACTTATTGGTGTCTGGCGCAGGCGCGCAAAGCGGCGGCAGCCGGGTTCAGACCAATCAGCTTAACGGTGGGCGCATCAGCGGCGGTGCCACCGTAGAGCGAGAGGTTCCGGCCAGCTTTGCGCAGGAAAATATCCTGCGTCTTCAGCTCAACGATGACGATTTTACCGTGGCCCAACAGATCAGCGACGAGATCAACCGTCGTTTTGGCGGCTCCACGGCAGTGGCGGAAGATTCCCGCACCGTGAAACTGTTTGCCCCACGTGACAGTGCGGCCAAGGTGCGTTTCCTGGCCGATGTGCAAAACATTCCGATCCGGGTCGGCATTATGGATGCCAAGGTGATCGTCAACTCACGGACCGGTTCGGTGGTGATGAACCGCCACGTGACGCTGGATAGTTGCGCAGTGGCGCAGGGCGATTTGACCGTCGAAGTTTCCCGTAGCAATGATGTCAGTCAGCCGAATACGCCATTTGGTGGCGGTCAGACGGTGGTCACCCCGAATACGCAAATCTCGGTACGTGAGCAGAACGGTTCGTTGCAACGGGTTAACACCAGTGCCGATCTGAACAACGTGGTACGTGCGCTCAACAGCCTCGGCGCGACGCCAAACGACCTGATGTCGATTCTTCAATCGATGAAAAGCGCCGGTTGCCTGCGCGCAAAACTGGAGACCAACTGATGAGCAGTTCACCGCTTAACGCGGGCGCCGCTTTTGATCTGCATGGCCTTGATGCTCTCAAGCGTGAGGTCAAAAGCAATTCACAGGAAGGGATCAAAGCCGCGGCAAAGCAGATGGAAAGCATGTTTATCCAGATGATGCTTAAAAGTATGCGCGATGCGTCGTTTAAGGATGGCCTGCTTAACAGTCAGCAGTCAGACATGTTTACCTCTATGTATGACCAGCAGATTTCCCAGGATATCGCCGAACAGAGCAAGATGGGATTTGCTGATCTGATGGTTAAGCAGATGGGCGGGGTGGTGGAGGTCAAACCGAATACGCCGGGCGTCGCCCCGGCGCCTTATTCCCTGAACGGCAACCAGAATATCGGATCATTTTCCTCGCGCACTGCGCTGTTACAAGCCATGCCAAATATGCCCGCCGGACAGGGGGACGCGCAATATTCCCGCGGCCCGGAGAAAAATAGTCACTTTATTTCACGCATGCTGGAACCCGCGATTGCCGCAGCGAAGAAAAGTGGTATTCCACATCAGCTGATTATTGCCCAGGCCGCACTGGAATCAGGCTGGGGAAATAAAGAAATCACTACAACAAAGGGTAAGCCAAGTCATAACCTATTTGGCATAAAAGCCACGGCGGACTGGAAAGGTGAGTCAACAGAAATAACTACCACCGAGTTTATCAATGGTGCACCACAGAAGGTCAAAGCGGCATTCAAGGTCTATCCCTCCTATTCTGAAGCGCTGGCTGACTATACCTCTCTGTTGGTCAATAACCCTCGTTATCAGCATGTTGCGCGCTCAGCAACCCCTGAAAAAGCCGCGCATGCCTTACAGTCAGGCGGGTACGCTACCGATCCCGCCTACGCGAAAAAATTAATCAGCATCATTAATCAGGTCAAAGGGAATATCAGCCAGGGGCTGAATGCCTATAAAACCGATCTTTCTTCAATTTTTTAGCCTTTCGCGTTTTAGTTAATTTTGGAAGTACCGATAGATTATATAGGCTGCGAAATTTCCTAAAGAACTCTTCTGGGCAAAATCGCTAACGAATTTTGCAAAGAACACAATGTTGGTGATTTATGAATCTTTTTTATCTGGCTCAGGGTGGACTTAATTCGGCACAGTCGGCGCTGAGTGTGGTGGGTAATAACTTAACTAATGTCATGACGCCAGGCTACAGCCGGCAGAGCATTATGTTGGGTGAAGCCGGTGGGCGCACCACCAGTTCAGGCTTCTTTGGTTACGGTGCTCAGGTCAATGGTGTTCAGCGTGCTTACGATGGTTTTGTGAATAACCAACTGCGTGGCGCCTACACCGAATACTCAGGCCAGAACAGCCGTTATCAGCAGCTGTCTCAGATTGATAATATGCTGGGGGACGACACCAGCAACATCTCAGTATCACTCAATAATATTTTTAAATCGCTGGAAGAGATCAGTGGCGAACCGACCGGCCAGGCGGCCCGTCAGGGGGCATTAGCCAAATTCAAAGCCATTTCCTACCAGTTCAACAGCAACAGCAATACGCTCAACGGGCTGGAAAAAAGCACCAATACCCTGATTTCCCAAAGTGTTTCTGACATCAACGCCGATGCCAAACAGCTGGCAAAAATCAATGCGGAAATCGCTAAGATCCATGCCCGTTCTGGTGACCTGCCAGCCGATCTGCTCGATCAGCGCGACATGTTGCTGGAAAACCTCAGTCTGCAGACCGGGATCAAAGTCAATGAGGATCCGACGACGGGCCGTGTTGATGTCACCCTGGCGAACGGTCTGCCGCTGGTGAATGGCGATCGCTCCTATCAGCTGGAAGCCACCGTTTCTTCTGAAGACCCAACCAAAACGGTTGTCTCTTACATCGATGCGTCGGGCAATAAAATGCTGCTCGATGAAGAGAAAATGTCCGGCGGTAAACTGGGCGGGCTGTTCAAATTCCGCAATGAAGATTTGGTCGATGCGCGTAATCAGCTGAATCAGCTGGCGCTGCAAATGGCGAACAAATTCAACGAAGTCAACGCCGCAGGTTTCGATCTGGACGGCAATGCTGGTGGCGACATTTTCAATATTGCCAAGCCAACTGCGACGGCAAACCGGGGTAACGCGGGGGATGGTTCGCTGGACGTCAGCTTTACTGACATCGGCAACGTGAAGTCAGAAGATTACACCTTAACCTTTAAAGGCCCGAACGATACCGACTGGGAAGTACAGACCAAAGACGGCAGAACCATTACGCCGACTATCGGTGCCAGCGGTGAGCTGGAGTTTGAAGGGATCTCCATTACACCGGGCGGTACCCCGCAGCCGGGTGACAGTTTTGTTTTAAACCCTACGGCGGGCGCTGCCGGAAAACTGGGCGTGGCGCTCACCAGTGGAGACCAAATTGCCGCTTCCAGCACACCTGATGCCAACAGCAGCAACAACGAAAATATCAAAGACATGATTGGCATCAAAGAGGTCACCCTGATTGGCAATGGCACGCTGACGGAAGCCTATTCCAGCCTGGTCAGTTCCGTCGGTTCCTCAATGACGGCGCTGAAGGCGGACATAGAAACGACGGGCAAAGCCGCACGCGCTATCGAGTTTGATAAGCAGGCGGTTTCCGGCGTGAGCGTGGAGGAAGAAACGGTGAAATTCCAGATGTACATGCAGTATTACCAGGCTAATGCGCAGGTACTTCAGGCGGCCACGACGCTTTTTGACTCTCTGTTGAGTATTCGATAACCCCATTTTTTGTGACACACCGCGTGAAGACACAGTAAGGATATTTGTGATGCGCCTTAGCACCCAATATATGTACCAAAGCAATATCGACAGCCTGTCTAAGGCGATGAACACCGGCAATGATATCGGTATGCGTCTGTCCGCCGGGCAGAAATTACTGAACCCTTCTGATGACCCGTCAGGCGCAGCGCAGGCGATTCTTTATCAAAATGCGCTCGCGAATATGCAGCAATACGATACCGCCCGTATCTACGCCAAGAACGCGTTGGAACTGGAAGACAATACGCTGACTTCGCTGGGCAATTTCTTCACCAAGAATTTGAGTGAGAAAATTGTCGCGGCGGGCAACGGTGCCTTGTCTGATGCCGACCGTCAGGCGCTGGCGACAGAACTACAGGGCATTCGCGACAACATGCTGGATCTGGCGAATACCAAAAACAGTAACGGTCGCTATATTTTCGCCGGCTACGATACGGGTACTGCACCTTTCGAAAAGGACGGAACCTACATCGGTGGCGGCACGCCAATCACGCAAAAAGTGGCCGACAGCACGGAAATGCAGGTTGGGCATACCGGAGATTCAGTCTTTATGAGCGGGTCGGGGGATGATCTCTTTGCCCAGCTGGATAAAGCCATTGCCGCGCTGAACACGCCTATCACCGATGATGCTGGCCGCGAGGCTCTGAAAGTCACGCTGGACTCCGTCAACGTCTCCATCAAAAAAGGCATCGACAACCTGGGTAAAGTTCAGGCGGAAGTCGGTACCAACCTTCAGCAAATTGATGCTCTGGATCTCAGTTCGGCGACCCAGCAGATTAACGTGGAGTCCCGCCTGCAGGAAACCGTGGGGTCTGATTACAACACCTTTATTACGCTGCTTAGCCAGTCAAAAATGTCTGAATTTGCCCTGAGCTCCTCAATGATGGTGTTTCAGAGTATGCAGAAGATGAGCATTTTTAATATGTAACCCTGATTTACATCAACAGAATTATAAACACAAACCTGCAACCGCAATTGGCTTCGCACGAGGGTTATTATGTTCAAACGAGTAAGAATAGCGACGGGCATCACTGTAGTTATTGCCACCTTGACGCTACTCCTGATGGCAGTCATGGCATTCAGCGTTTTCAACGCCATGTCGGCAAAAAACAATTTTACCCGTATGGCGACCTCGACGGACAATGTCCGCGATATGCAGGACGGGGTGTTTAATCTTAACAGCGGTATCGCATACGAGAATGCGCTGATGCTGCAAAGTAGCCTGAACCGGGCTTTTCCCCCGGAAGCGGTAGATCGTGCGCATGAAATGTTCGCTAATGCCCAAAGAAGCATAAAATTATTTCTGGATTCCCCTTTCAATTCTGAAGAGGAATCTCAGGCTGCGGCCGCGCTGAATAAGCAGTTTGAACAAGTATTAGCCTTATCTCTGGAGAAAATGAATTACCTCGCCAGTCCGGAGACTTCACCCAATAATCTGGCGGATCAATTCCGCGAGAGGGCGTTGCTGCGCGATAAGATCGAGGCCTATAACGCGATTGCCGCTGAGAATATCCAGGCCTATACCCAGCAGGCGGAAGACGATTATTACAAGATGATCGTGATGACGATCGTTGTCCTGATCGGTGCGGTGATCATGACCGTGCTGATCCGTTTCTGGCTACGCCGGGCATTGGTATTGCGCATGGAGCAAACGTCGCATTCGCTTAAAGTGATCGCCAGTGGGGATCTGAGTCAGAAAATTGATGTCGGTGCGCCCAATGAGCTTGGCCTGATGTTAATCGAACTGGAAAAGATGCGTTTATCTCTGACTGACACCGTCTCCGGCGTGCAGCAGGGAGTAAAACGTATCTACAGCAATGCCAAAGAAATTGCGCAAGGTAATAACGATCTCTCCGCACGCACCGAAGAGCAGGCGTCAGCCCTGCAACAAACCGCTGCCAGCATGGAAGAGCTCAAAACCACCGTTCGTCAAAATGCTGACAATGCCCACACGGCGCGCCAGCTGGCAGAAAGCGCCAGTGTCAATGCCCGTAACGGTGGCAATGTGATGTCCAATCTCGATGGCATCATGCAGCAGATCACCAAAAGTTCACGCCAGATTGCCGATATTAACGGGGTGATCGACAGTATCGCTAACCAGACCAATATCCTGGCACTCAATGCAGCGGTTGAAGCCGCCAGAGCCGGTGAGCAGGGGCGAGGATTTGCAGTCGTCGCTGGCGAGGTGCGCAACCTGGCTAAACGCAGTGCCGATGCGGCAAAAGAGATCAGTCAGCTTATTACCACCTGCGTCGATAATATGAGTATTGGTTCCCAACAGGTTGATAACGCGGGCACGGTCATGAAAGATATCGTGAGCTCTGTGACGCAGGTGACCGATATTATGGGGGAAATAACCTCAGCATCCGATGAGCAAAGTGCCGGTATTAATCAGATTGCGCAGGCCGTGAATGAAATGGATCAGGTGACTCAGCAGAATGCGGTGATGGTCGAAGAAGCGGCGATGGCGGCAAATAACCTCGAAATGCATGCGCAAACGTTGGAACAAATTACGGCCAAATTTATCTTTAATGAAAAATCCGTTCAGGCTGAGTCTGACCAAAAAAATAATCTAAAAACACCACGCCTGTCTTCCCCCTCGGTCATCCGAACGACAGGGAAAAGTCACAATTCCCAGGAAGAGAATTGGGAAACGTTTTGAGTGAAATGAAAAAAGTGATAACAGCATAAGTTTAATAAATATTATCGGTGATAATACCTGTAGTGATTATTCCTCGGTGTGTAAACGGAATTTTAAGTGCCGGATTGCGTAATATAATTCGTTCTTATCAGGCTATTTGATTTCAGATTATTCCTGAATAATTGTCACCTGTTTTAAACGCTGGAAAATGTAATCGTGAATGGTATTTACACCCATGATGGAGTAGTGCAAAAGGACGAGTTGTGGCTGAAATACCGTTTTTTAGTTCGTCACGAAGCACTGCGTTTACAGGTCAGATTACCCCCTTGCGTTGAGCTCGACGATCTCATTCAGGCCGGCGCAATCGGGATGCTTACTGCCATTGATCAGTTTGACCCGAAAAAGGGTATTGGCATGAGCACCTATATTACCCAGCGGGTCCGCTGGGCAATGATAGATGAACTACGTGAGCGCGACTGGGTGCCGCGCCGCGTGCGCAGCAATGCCCGCGAGATATCCGCCGCGATACAAAAGGTGGAGCAGGAGACAGGCGGCGTGGCCTCTGAGGCTGAGATTGCCGCCAGCATGGGCATTGCGCTGGAAGATTATCAGCAGATGTTAGTGGACTCTAACAGCAGCCAGTTCTACTCACTGGAAGAGCTGCAGGAGGAGTTCGGCGGCGATATCGAACAGCCTGAAGCACAACATGATTTGCTGAACCCGTTGCACGAATTAATGAAGGGTAAATTAACCAAGCAAATTAGTCAGGAAATAAGAGAACTTCCGGAGCGGGAGCAGCTGTTACTCAATTTGTATTATCAGCAAGAGCTCAATATGAAGGAAGTTGGCGTGCTTCTGGGGATCACTGAAACGCGCGTCAGTCAGCTGCATAGCCAGGCGATCAAAAGATTGCGAGCCCGAATGGATGCGCTTAAATAATGGTCTGTAGGAATTTTCCTATACGCAATTATTAATATGTAGGAGGATTTCAATTTTTTCCTACATATATATTTAAAATGAGTGTTTATATCAATAATAAAGTAATTCTTAGTGGTGTTTTTATGTTTAAGCGTTGAGCTTTTGGGTCATTGCCGTTATTATGTTGAAATAAAGTTTCCACCCTTTCTTCTTACTTTGAAATACGAGGTACGATTGGGCGTCTTCATCTTTCACTCATTATTCCATACCTATTGGATGACGGATCGTTGGCGCGGAAATATTGTTATTCCCTCATGGTGAGTAAACACAATGTATTTGCTTTTCATCAGGTTATAACTATTACGATGATGAGGTTAATCCCCTAGGATGCGATTGCTTCAATGAACGGCACCCGCACCTTGTGTGTTTAGTTTATTTATCAAATTCCAATAAGTTGATTTACGTTTTTTTTACATGGAAATGCGTAAAGCGGAGTAACGAAAATGAATGCAGACAACGTTGACGACCAGCTACAAAGAATTCACGACATTAATCTTTCTTACCTGTTACTGGCTCAACAACTTATCCGAGAAGATAAGTTTGCTGCCGGTTTCCGCCTGGGATTGACCGAAGCAACTATTGATACGCTAAAGGAACTCACGCTCCCGCAGTTGATTAAACTGGCTTCCACCAATCAATTGATTTGCCGCCTTCGCGTGGATAACGAAATCGTTATCGATAACCTCACCAAAGACTCACGCATCGAAGCATTACAACAAATTCATACGGGGATTATCTTATCGACCCATCTGCTTAACTCGCTCTCAGAGCAAAATCTCACCCCAACGTAATGGAATAATGGAGTTTGTGATCATGAGTGAAAAAAGTATTTTACAGGAAATCAAAGAAGTACAGATTGCGATGGAACTTATCTCATTTGGTGCCCGTATGCAGATGCTGGAAAGTGAAACCAGCCTCAGTCGCAGAAGATTATTGCGACTGTATAAAGAGCTCAGAGGATGCCCGCCTCCAAAAGGTATGTTGCCGTTTTCTGAGGACTGGTTTATGGCGTGGGAGCAAAATATTCATTCATCTATGTTCTATAACATCCATCTTTATCTGCAAAAAACGGAACCCTGTCGGCCGATTGAAGCCACGGTCAAAGCTTATCGCTTATACCTGGAACAGTGCCCGACACCGCCGGGTGAGAAACAGGTGCTGGGGCTCACGCGCGCATGGACATTATTGCGGTTCATCGATTGTGGAATTATAGAACATACAGAATGTTGTATTTGTGGTGGCGGTTTTGTTGTTACATCCGAGCACTCAAAGAACCCATTTACATGCAGCTTATGCAGTCCTCCTTCCCGCGCAATTAAAAAATGCAAAGTTCCTCTTTCCCCTGTGGAACAGGCTGCCTGCGCGACGACAAGATAAGCCGTTAATAAAAGTCACGTTTAAACCTGGTGTCGCCAATCGGTGATACGGCCTCCCCGTATGCCAATTTTATGGCTAGTGAACACATGGGTCAGATCTGGATATTGAATTATTTAAGGAGCACATGTGCTAGTCATTCTTGGATACGTGGTTGTCACTCTCTGTGTCTTCGGTGGTTTTATGATCACCGGCGGGCAGTTGGGGGCACTTTATCAACCTGCTGAACTCTTAATTATTGGGGGCGCCGGTGTCGGTGCTTTCATTGTCGGTAATAATGGCAAATCGATTAAAGCCACGTTGCACTCTTTTCCGCATCTCTTAAAGGGCTCGCGCTATACCAAAGCACTTTATATGGATCTGATGGCCATGATGTTCCTGCTGCTGACCAAAGCGCGGCAGACCGGCATGATGAATCTGGAAAGAGACATTGAAGACCCGCAGAACAGCCCCATTTTTTCCGCTTATCCCCGCCTACTGGCCGATGCGTCGCTGATGAACTTCGTCGTCGATTATCTGCGTCTGATGATCAGCGGCAGTATGAATTCCTTTGAAATCGAAGCGCTGATGGATGAGGAGATTGAAACCTGCGAGCACGAACATGAAGTCCCTGCCAGCAGCCTGAACGTGATAGGGGATGCTTTCCCGGCGTTCGGCATCGTCGCCGCAGTCATGGGCGTGGTGAATGCGCTGGCGGCCGCCGATCGCCCGGCAGCCGAGCTGGGCGAACTGATCGCCCATGCGATGGTCGGGACTTTCCTCGGGATTTTACTGGCTTACGGCTTTGTCCTGCCGCTGGCCTCCCTGCTGCGTCAAAAGAGCGCCGAACAGATCAAGATGTTGCAATGCATCAAAGTGACACTGCTTTCCAGCATGAACGGCTATGCGCCGCAAATCGCCGTAGAGTTTGGCCGTAAAACGCTGTTCTCCAGCGAACGTCCGACCTTTGTTGAACTGGAAGACCATGTGCGCGAGGCGAAATCCTCGGCCAATTCGGAAAGCAAGGCATCATGAATAAATCTCCCGGCCCGGTGATTGTGGTCCGCAGGCGTAAAAAACATAAGCATGCACACCACGGTGGTTCATGGAAAATTGCCTATGCGGATTTTATGACGGCGATGATGGCCTTCTTTCTGGTCATGTGGCTGCTCTCGTCTTCGACGCCCTTGCAACGCGAGCAAATTGCCGAATATTTTCAAATGCCGCTGAAGGTGGCCCTAACCGGTGGTAATAAATCCAGCGTCAGTGAAAGTGTGATCCCCGGTGGCGGGGATGACTTTATGAAGCAGGATGGCGAAGTGCTCAAACAAACGCTGAGCCAGCTGGACAAGAAAAAGAATGCCCAGAATTTACAGCGGGCACATGAAAAGCTGGAAAGCCTGATCCATAACGATCCGCGTTTAAGTAACTTCCAATCCAATCTGCGGCTCTCCCTGACCGATGACGGACTGCTTATCCAGATCATTGATACCCAGGAGCGCCCGATGTTCAAAGTGGGCAGCCAAACGCCGGAACCTTATATGCGTGGGATCCTGCAGGCGCTGGTGCCGGTGCTTAACGATCTGCCCAACCGTATCACGTTGACCGGACATACTGATTCCCTGCCTTATGCCAACGGCGAAGCCGGTTATGGTAACTGGGAGCTGTCATCGGATCGCGCCAATGCGTCACGGCGTACCCTGGTTTCCGCGGGGCTGACGGACAACAAATTCCTGCGGGTGATCGGCACCGCCGACAAAATGAGCCTGGAAAACCTTCGTCCTGATGACCCTGTTAACCGGCGAATCAGCATCCTGGTACTCAGCATGAAAAAAGAAAAATCCATTCTGGATGAGGACACGGTTGTACAGCATGTCTCCGACAATCAGGGCAGCGAGAAAATAAAAGCAGAACTGCAAAAGATGTCGGGTAGCAGTGACTCCCCGCCAGCGCCAGCCGTTCCGGTGGATCCTTCACAAACGTCGTCGCAAGAACAAGGTGCTCAAGATGGACATCAGTGATTTTTACCAAACGTTCTTTGATGAAGCTGATGAACTGCTGGCGGATATGGAAAGGCACCTGCTGGAGCTTGATTTCGCCTCACCCGATACTGAAATGCTGAACGCGATCTTCCGTGCTGCCCACTCCATTAAAGGCGGAGCCGGCACCTTTGGTTTTACGGTGTTGCAGGAAACGACGCACATCATGGAAAACCTGCTCGATGACGCACGGCGTGGGGAATTGCGCTTAAGCACCGACATCATAAATTTGTTTCTGGAGAGCAAAGATATTATGCAAGATCAGCTTGATGCGTATAAGTCCTCGCAGGAGCCTGACCAGGAAACTTTCCGTTACATTTGTGAAGCCCTGCGCCAGATAGCTTTGGAAGATAAGCCACAAACCGCTCGGGCGGCAGCACCCGTTGCGCCACCCAATGCGTCAGAATCGAATGGCGGACGGCTGACCGTTTCCCTTCGCGCACTGTCAGAATCTGATAAAACCGTACTGCTTGAAGAACTGGCAAATCTGGGCGACGTGCTTGGCCACCAGCAACGGGCGGATACCTTACAGGTTGAGTTGCAAACCGGCGTCTCTGCCGATGACATTCAGGCCGTCTTATGTTTTGTACTGGAGCCTGAGCAAATCACCATTACGGCCGGTAGCGCCCCGCCAACGTCCCCGACAGCGCCCGTCCTACCACCTTGCGAAGAGAGACCGGAAGACGCTGTTCCGACACCGGCCCCCACACCCGCATCCAAATTCGCATCTAAACCAGAAGCGGCAGCCAGGCCAAAACCGGCCGTCCGCTCGCAGTCAGCGGAATCCAGCAGTCTGCGCGTGGCGGTGGAGAAGGTCGATCAAATCATCAATCAGGTCGGCGAGCTGATCATCACGCAGGCGATGCTGTCACAGCTTTCCGGCGTGCTGGATCCGCAGTTGCACGATCAACTGATCAGCAGCATCGGGCAGATGGAGCGTAATGCGCGCGATCTGCAGGAGTCGGTGATGTCGATCCGTATGATGCCGATGGAGTATGTTTTCAGCCGTTTTCCGCGTCTGGTGCACGACCTTGGCAGCAAATTGAACAAAGATATCGAACTGACGCTAAAAGGCGGTTCCGCCGAGCTGGATAAGAGCCTGATTGAACGGATCATCGATCCGCTGACGCATCTGGTGCGTAACAGTCTGGATCACGGTATCGAACCGACTGACGTCCGCCTGACCAAAGGCAAACCCGCTAAAGGGAATCTGACGCTCTCCGCCGAACATCATGGTGGCAGCATCGTGATTGAAGTGATTGACGACGGTGCTGGCCTCAATCGCCAGAAGATCCTTGCGCGCGCACAGGCGCAGGGACTTGCCGTCAGTGATAACTGGAGCGACAAAGAGATCTGGATGTTGATCTTCGCCGCCGGATTCTCCACGGCCGAAAAAGTCACCGACGTGTCCGGGCGCGGCGTCGGTATGGACGTCGTACGCAGGAATATCCTGGCCATGGGCGGCCACGTTGAAATTCATTCCGAGCAGGATAAAGGCACCACTATCCGCATTATTCTGCCCCTGACGCTGGCCATCCTCGACGGCATGTCCGTGCGGGTCGGCGACGAAATATATGTCCTGCCACTCGGCACGGTAATGGAGTCCCTGAAACCGTCTGAAAGTGCCCTCTACCGTATGGCGGGTGACGAACAGATGCTGCTGGTGCGCGGGGAGTATCTGCCGCTGGTGGAACTGCATCAGGTCTTCAATATTGAAAGTGATGTTAAGCAGGCCAGCGACGGCATTGCGGTGATTTTAGAAAGCGCCGGTTGCCGCTATGCCTTACTGGTCGATCAACTTATTGGCCAGCACCAGGTGGTGGTGAAAAACCTTGAGCTCAACTATCGCAAAGTTCCGGGTATTTCCGCGGCCACAATCTTGGGTGACGGCAGCGTGGCACTGATTCTGGACGTCGTAGCGCTGATCACGTTGAGCAAAAATAAAAAGCTTGCCGCAAAACAACATCAACTTGTACCGACCCTTTGAGGTGATCTAATGCATATGTCCCGAACCGATAAGCAGTTTGGCGAAAATAATGTCGATCAGGAATATCTGGTCTTTACGCTGGGCAATGAAGAATATGGTATCGAAATTCTTAAAGTTCAGGAAATTCGCGGCTATGACCGGGTAACACGTATTGCCAATTCACCGGATTTTATTGCCGGTATCACCAACCTGCGCGGTGTGATCGTGCCCATCATCGATCTGCGGATCAAGTTTCAGCTGGATTCAGCCGAAATTAACGACCAGACGGTGACCATCGTATTAAACCTGCGCGATCGCGTGGTGGGTATCGTGGTTGATGGCGTGTCCGATGTGCTGTCATTAAGCACTGAGCAGATCAAACCGGCACCGGATTTTACCGCGACGCTTTCAACCCAATATCTGCTCGGACTAGGTTCGCTGGATGACCGTATGTTAATCCTGGTCGATATTGAGAAGTTGCTCAACAGTGAAGAAATGGAAATTGTCGAAAAGGTAGCAGAAGCCGCTTACGAATAAGATGAGCTTCTCGATTAATCCGTAAGCTATTAGCCTAATCAATATACTGATATATCCGAAGGTCATTACATTTTTTTATTATATTTATTCACAAAAGCCCTCCTTTATCGGATGGCTTTTGTTGTTTCAGGATCATGTGAATTTTTAAGACATCCTATTAACCTTGATATTTATTCATTAAAGGGAAAAACATTTTGTTATCATTTCTGAGTATTAAAAAGATGGTCCAATGCCATCTCTATATTATTGCCTTTTCATTTATTGTTCTTGCGGGACTGAGTTTGCGTATTTCTGATATTTCCCGCAGTAACTTCGACGATACGACCCAATTACATACCCGGGTCGCCTTATTGGATCAGGCCATGTACAAACTGATGCTGGTGCGGGGTGACGTACTCTTTCTTAAAACGGCAGCACTGTCGCAGCAGAATGCGTCCAAAGAGTGGAATGATGCCGTCAATACCCACAGTCAGGATATACGCCGCATTGTCGGTCAGTGGGCCCAAGAGCCAAAGCACACTGCCCGGGCTGAGGCGCTGTCCCAAAAGTCTGCCGCGCTGTTTACACAGATACTGAATAACTACCTTGGGTTTATGGCGGATTTAAACAGCGATGCCGCTATTATTGATGAGACAGATGCGCTGATCGCCCAGCTTGAAGCATTGACCGGCGAATATTTGCAGGTCAGTGCCGAAATCATGCAAGACTTCCAGGAGAGAGCGGATTTCCTGCATGATGCGCTGTGGATGACGCTGACGTTCGTCGTCGTGCTCTTTATTTTGATGTATCTCTCTCTTTCGCGTTATATCACCCGCATGATCCTCAACCGTTTAGCTGAAGCATCAGAGGTCTTCTCAGAAATAAGCCAGGGGGAGCTTGGCAAAAAAGTCCCGGATTATGGCCGCAATGAGATGGGTAAACTTTTTGCTAATATAGAAGGGATGCGCCTCGCACTGGTGAATATGATCGCTGGCGTGAAAAGTGTGGCGGTGAATATCCGCCATAATGCTGTTGAGATCACCCACGGCAATAATGATTTATCCTCCCGCACCGAAGAGCAGGCCAGTGCCCTGCAACAGACTGCTGCCAGTATGGAGCAAATCAAAACCACGGTGCAAAATAATACTGCGCACGCCCGTGAAGCCAATAAACTGGCGACGGATGCGAAAACGATGGCAGATAGCGGGTCAGCGATTATGGTGGATGTGGTGCATTCTATGGGGCAGATCGCCAGCAATGCCAGCCAGATTGCCAGCATCATCAAAGTGATCGACGGCATTGCCGGGCAGACCAATATTCTGGCGTTGAATGCGGCGGTTGAGGCGGCGCGTGCCGGTGAACAGGGGCGTGGTTTTGCGGTGGTGGCGAGTGAAGTCCGTCATCTGGCGCAGCGCAGTGCAGATGCTTCCAAAGAGATCCGCGGCCTTATCGAAAACTCTGTACAAGATACCGAGGCGGGCAGCAAGCGCGTTGATAACGCTAAAAACACCATCACCGAAATCGTCGAGATGGTCAGTAAAGTCAGCAATATCATGCAGGATATTACCCAGGCTTCTGAAGAGCAGAATATGGGGATCCAGCAGGTGGCGGTGGCTATCAATCAGATGGATGTGGTGACGCAACAGAACGCGGCCTTAGTCGAGGAGTCTTCTGCGATTACAGCCGTTATGGATGAACAAACCACCGAGCTGGAAAGCATGGTGGCGGTGTTCCACATTGAAGCTGAGTCTGAAACGGCGTAATACCTTACCGCAGTAAACATTAATGAATGCGCTGCAGCGGCAGATTGTTTGCCGCTTTATTATTGCTGATGATCTCTGATCCAGAGCTGTTTTTTCTCTTTGACTAGCCTGAGGATATCCAACGTTTTCTCTTCATCCAGGGTCAGATCAAACGTAAAGCAGCCGTTCATCTCTTTCACCCAGGAAAACAAGTTCGGCATATCCCACCAGGCAATATCCACTAACGCTTCCCGAATTTTCTCCGAAAATCTGAAGCGCACCAGCCTGGCCGGACTTCCGGCATAAATACCGTAAGGCTCAGAGCGAAAATTAGGCGGCAAAAGGGAACGCGCGCCAATCACTACCCCATTCTCAATAATTCCACCGCCCAGCATCATCATCTCATCGCCAATCCAGACATCATTCTTGATGATGGAGTCTGCATACTGAGGGGGAGGAGTGTTGGTCAGGCCGTGTCCGAATACAGAAAACATCGCGGTTGATATGGTTTTCATCTCATGCTGGCCGTTGAGCAAGAATTTCAGCCGCAAACCTCCGGCCACAAAACGGCCTACACGCAGGCTTTGGATCCCCGCATCATATTTGACTATTGACCCGACACCCAGCCCGGAACCCTTACCAATGTAAAACGTCCCGGTGGTAGGTTCCTCATCCAGCCAGTCCCTAAAAAAACCTGTGGGGATCGTGCTATGAAAACCATCGCGATATTTCAATATCTGAAACTGTTTAGCATAGGGATGATATTTATCGTAACCGATGAAATCGGCATCCGTTTTAATATTCATGGTTTTCTTATTCATATTTATCCAATGTTAACAGGGGAAGATAAAATCAGTCTTTGTCATAAAAAAATCCCCGCCATCTGTATAGATGGCGGGGATTGGAGATGATTGACTGACTAACTTAGCGCAGCAGGGACAATACGTTCTGCGGAACCTGGTTAGCCTGGGCCAGTACGGTCACGCCTGCGGACTGCAGGATGTTCGCGCGGCTCATGTTGGACACTTCAGACGCGAAGTCAGCATCCAGGATACGTGAACGGGATTCTGACAGGTTGTTCACGGTGCTGTTCAGGTTGCTGATAACAGAGTCGAAACGGTTCTGTACCGCACCCAGACCAGAGCGCAGTTCGTCTACCTGAGACAGTGCATCATCGATAGCTTTCAGCTGGCCAACGCCTGCCAGTTGATCAGCCGTCGCAGCACCACCCTTGCTGAACGATACGCTGTCCGCTGCACCACCGGTGCCTTTAACGAAGGTAGCATCCATCTGCACGCTGACTGCGCTGCCCGCAGCGTCGACACCGACTGCCACGTAAACGGTGTTACCGGTGGAGTTTTTGGTTGCGTAAATTTCACCGCTGCCACCCGTGCTGAATGCTGCATCTTTCATGGCCTGCATATCACCGGAAGACAGGTTGACATTGACTGCGTCAGCACCTGACATGCCGCTCACTTTAGAACCTGTGCTCAGCTGAGTGGCAACTTTCGTCGCATCGAAGCCGTCCATGCCCAGAGTCGTGGCATTCATTTGGTTCAGGTTGATTTCGATAGACTGGCCATCGTTGGCGCCAACCTGAATGTTCAGGGTCTGGTCTTTGCTCAGCACTTTCACGCCGTTGAACTCAGTCTGTTCAGAGATACGGTTGATCTCAGCCAGACGCGCGGTGATCTCATCCTGGATGGATTTACGGTCAGATTCTGAGTTAGTGCCGTTCTGCGCCTGCACAGCCAGACGACGGATGTTTTGCAGGTTGTCGTTCACTTCGTTCAGTGCGCCTTCGGTGGTCTGCGCAATGGAGATACCGTCGTTGGCGTTACGGGAAGCCTGAGTCAGGCCGTTGATGTTAGAGGTGAAGCGGTTGCTGATGGCCTGACCGGCGGCATCGTCTTTTGCGCTGTTAATACGCACGCCGGAAGAGAGGCGCTGAATTGCCGTGCCCAGTGAAGACTGGGATTTGTTCAGGTTGTTCTGTGCTACCAGGCTCAGGGCGTTGGTATTAATAACTTGTGCCATATCTATTTCCTCAGATATTAAAATTTAACACTGCAACGGAGTGAGATTGAGTGATGCGTAATTCATTGCGCATATTTAAAATATCGGTGGAAATATATTTCCCTAAAATGATTTTTTAATTATTTTTATTAAAGAGGGTTAATCAATAAAATGGCGTCATTTTTGTCTTCAATTCAACTTATTGTTTTCACCGTCTGGCAGACGCGGTTATTTCCGAAACGATGAACGTTTACGTCCCTAACGAAAAATACCCCCTGCCCGCGAAGGCAGAGGGTATTAAAGAGAGTATTAAGAACTAACTTACTTAGCGCAGAAGAGACAATACGTTCTGCGGAACCTGGTTAGCCTGTGCCAGTACGGTCACGCCTGCGGACTGCAGGATGTTCGCGCGGCTCATGTTAGACACTTCAGACGCGAAGTCAGCATCCAGAATACGCGAGCGGGATTCTGACAGGTTATTCACGGTGCTGTTGAGGTTGCTGATAACAGAATCGAAACGGTTCTGTACCGCACCCAGACCGGAGCGCAGTTCGTCTACCTGAGACAGTGCGTCATCGATAGCTTTCAGCTGGCCCACGCCTTTCAGTTGGTCTGCTGTTGCATCTGCGCCTTTGGCGAAGGTTACGCTATCCGCTGCACCACCGGTGCCGGCGGAGAAGGTCGCTGAAATTTGGGTGGCGACTTCTGCGCCAGACGCATCTTTGCCGATGCCGACGTAGACGGTATTGCCGCTTCCGTCTTTGGTTGCGTAGATATCACCTGAACCGCCGCTACCGAATGCTGCTTCTTTCATTGCATTGACATCTGCATCGGTCATGGCAACAGGCCCAGGAGCACCGCTCAGGCCGCTGAGTTTAGAGCCAGCACTCAACTGAGTCGCCACTTTAGTCGCATCAAAACCGTCCATGCCCAGCGTGGTGGCATTCATTTTGTTCAGTTCGATATCAATGGTCTGACCGTCGTTAGCGCCAACCTGAATGCTTAGAGTTTGGTCTGCGCTCAGGACTTTCACGCCGTTGAACTCCGTCTGTTCAGAGATACGGTTGATTTCAGCCAGACGCGCAGTGATTTCGTCCTGAATGGATTTACGGTCAGATTCGGAGTTAGTGCCGTTCTGTGCCTGCACAGCCAGACGACGAATGTTTTGCAGGTTGTCGTTGACTTCGTTCAGTGCGCCTTCGGTGGTCTGCGCAATGGAGATACCGTCGTTGGCGTTGCGTGAAGCCTGCGTCAGACCGTTAATGTTAGAGGTGAAGCGGTTGCTGATGGCCTGACCGGCGGCATCGTCTTTTGCGCTGTTAATACGCACGCCAGAAGAGAGGCGCTGAATTGCAGTGCCCAGTGAAGACTGAGATTTGTTCAGGTTGTTCTGTGCTACCAGACTCAGGGCGTTGGTATTAATAACTTGTGCCATTGAGATATTCCTCAGAGTTGTAAAAAAACACTGCAACTGTATTGCAATTGGGTTGATGCGTTATTTCGTTCGCATACTAAAAACATCGGAGCGTAAAAAAAACTCTAAAGTCTTTTTTGTAATTAATTTCTGGATTAGTCGGAAGGTATCCCGGGCATCAGCCTATTGTCGAGGATGGTAGGAATGTTCTGATGAATTAAATGCTTATAATTATTCCTGTGATTCGGTGAATTGCCGTCATTTGTGTGCGCATATGACTGGTTAATCATGCGTATTTGTAAGAATAATTCTTATAATACAGAATCTATTCATTGAAAAGAGGAAGGGAATGTTTTTAACGCGACTTAAGGTTGATGCTTGAAAGACAAAAAATTAAACTTTACAACGCTACAACCGATATCTAATAGTGAAGTTCCATCAAATGAAAAACATTCTAAACAGGAGAATTTAATGGCTTCCTTTTCATCGATAGGTATCGGCGCAGGTATGGATACCGGCGCAATGCTCGATAAAATTAGGGATGCGGAGCAGATGCGCCTGAAACCTTATACCCTGATGCAGAATAGCTATAAATCCAAAATCTCTGCGTGGGGAACGCTTTCAGGGTCGATGTCGGCGCTGCAGGGCAGTGTTAAAAAGCTGACGAATGATGCGTTTAACACGCTAAATGTCAGTACGAATAAAGCCTTCACGGCGACGGCCGGGACTGACGCCAACGCCGATACTCACGCAGTTCACGTAACACAACTGGCTGTGGCACATAAACTGGCCACGCAGCAACTGCCTGTGGGTGAAGATGCCGATACGCAGCAGGGTGATGGAACGTCAGAGGAACGTACCATCAAGATCACCACCGGCGACGGAAAGGTGACGGAAGTAAAACTGAAGAAAGATGAAACGTCGCTGAACCAAATCGCCGCTGCGATTAAAAAGCAGGACGGTAATATTAGTGCCTCTGTGCAGAAAACCAATGACGGTTATCAGTTGGTTATCAGCGCAAAGGAGACCGGCACCGATGGTCAAATGAGTATCAGCGTTGAAGGCGACACCGCTCTGGGCGATATGCTTAATACCAGCAACGGTGGTGTTGGTGCACCGGGAGGGGGTAGCGACAAGATGAAGCAGGTCACTGCCGCCCAGAACGCCGAACTGACCGTTGATGGCAGCAAATATACCCGCTCAAGTAATAACATCAGCGACATTATTTCCGGCGTAACGCTGACGCTGAAAGCGCCTTCTGAAACCGCTGATTCAGAACAGCTGACGCTGACCCGCGATTCATCTGCTATCAAAACCAGCGTCAAAGATTTTGTCGAAAAGTACAACGCGTTACTGAAACTGACCACCGCTGCCAGTAAATATGTGCCTAACGAAACGGCTGGCCTGAAAGACGAGGATATCGCCACCCAGAATGGCCAAAACGGCGCACTGATGGGGGATTCTACCCTGCGCGGTATGGTCAGCGAGCTGCGTACCACTGTTAACGGTGTGTATGGTGAAAACGATGCGGATGTCAGCGCACTGGCCGATCTGGGCATCAAAATTGATGCCGCTACCGGGCAGATGACGCTCAACGAATCCAAACTCGATACCGCCATTGCTGACAACCCGGATGCCATTGGCGATATGTTCATGGGCCGTGGCGAAAAAGAGGGGCTGGCGACGAAGCTCAGCACCATCATTGAGAAATACGTCGGTAATCCGGACACCAAAACCGAGGGGATTATCAAAACCTCCACCGAGGGGCTGGACGCGCAAGTCAAAATCATGCAAACCCAGCTGGATAAAACCCAGAAGCTGATTGATGCGCAGGTTGAGCGTTACAAAATTCAGTTCCAGAACCTGGACAGCACCATGTCGAAAATGAACAGCCTGAGTAACTCCATGGCCAGCATGCTGTCTTCACTGAATACCAAGCAATGAGCCCGCAGTAATTTTCATTATTTAACCGGCAGGAGAGGGTGACTCTCCTGCTTATTAATCACGGAGTCACCATGTATTCGAAATCAGGAAGTAAAGCCTACGCTCAGGTTGATCTGGAGAGCCAGCTGGCGGGCGCATCGCCTCATGAACTGATCACCATGTTGCTGGATGGCGCAGTGAACGCGGTACTGCGCGCTAAAATATATTTTGAAATGGGTAATATTGCTAAACGCGGAGAGATGATCTCTCGTGCCATCAATATTATCGATAACGGATTGCGAACGTCGCTGGATCACGAGAAAGGGCAACACATCGCTGCGGATCTGGAAAGGCTATATGACTATATGTCACGAACGTTGCTGGACGCGAACCGGCGCAATTCACCTGAAGAACTCACCGCGGTGAGTGAAATACTGACTAACCTTGCCAACACATGGAAGGAAATTGAACCTAAGAAAAGGCTGGAAAACTATGGGTAACACTGTATCAGAAGATTACGAAGATATTTATCAGTTGAATCTGCATCTGCTTGAAATGGTAAAGCAGGGACAATGGGACGAATTTATCCCACTGGCTGAAGTCTATATTACGAAGTTGCATGACGTTATTAACAATCATCCGGCAGATCTTATGCCTGATGAGAAGGCCAGTCTTAGCCTTATTCTGACTAACCTGATTGAGAATGAAGGTGAAATTGAAAAAACGTTGAGAACGCGGCTGGATTTCTTACAAAAGGAGATGTCATCTTTACATCGCGGGAAAAAGTGCAGCGAGGCTTATTCATCACAATTTACCTCCGCGTTCCATTAATCCCCGGAGAGGCTATTTTGGATAACCCAAATATAGCCTTAGCATAACTGTGAGCACCCCTCTCGTTATGCCTCTCCTCCTGTCCCTTCTGATTATTTTTAACAGGTAATTTAGCCTGCCACAGTGACCTGTTAATAATAATTAATCGTCAATTGATTCTTCACCACATTCAGGGGCGGCATCAGCTGTCCCCGGCTCTGCACCGAATAGACAAAGAAGAAGGGCCCGCGCGCAGTCAGCCCCTGACCGACGCTTTTCTGCCCCGAGAGTGAATCTAACGCTGTGCACCGATCCTGGCTGCACAATTTTATCTGCAAGCCGTTAGGGGGCGCAGAGAGCAGGCTGATGCGCCAGGAGATTCGGTTCAGGGTCGCACCTGATGGAATCACCGGGTCTAAGGGGCGGCTCGACAGCGTCTGGTTGCCGACGCTGACCGTGCCGCCCACTGAATGACCGCTCCATGAACCGCTGGCGGCCGAAGTAGCCAGCGGAAAAAAACAAACGGGCAGAAGTATCAGGTTGCGTAAGTTCACTCTTTACCGCCGATGATATAGGACATGCGCACGGTGCGGTTGTTACTGATTTCCTGATTCGACAGTACCGCCAGCTGCGGATAGACCCGACGCAGGAAGCGCGACAGCATAAAGCGCAGCGGCTGATTGACCAGCAGGACCGGCGGTGCGCCGATGGCTTCCTGCTGCGAAATCGCTTTCTCCGTCTGTACCATAATATTCTCCGCAATCCCAGGTTCGATCGCGCTGCCGCTTTGTGTGGCCTGGATCAGCAGTCTTTCGAGATTAAGATCCAGCCCGATCACCTGCATTTCGTCATTACCGGGGAACCATTTTTGCGTAATAGCCCGGCCGAGCCTGATACGCACGTGCGCGGTCAGATCGTCGGGATCCGTAATGCTGCCGGAGAATTCCGCCAGCGTATCGATGATTGTGCGTACATCACGGATGGAGATTCGCTCCGCCAGCAGGTTTTGCAGAACCTTATGGAAGGTGGTCAGCGAGATCACCGCAGGGATCAGATCTTCCACCAGCTTCGGCATATCTTTGGTCAGGCGATCCAGTAGCTGTTGGGTCTCCTGACGGCCGAACAGTTCATCGGTGTGCAAAGAGATCAGGTGATTGAGGTGGGTTGCAATCACTGAGCTTGGGTCAACGACCGTATAACCCAGCGCCTGCGCCCGTTCGCGCATCACTTCATCAATCCAGACCGCCGGTAAACCGAACGCTGGATCTTGACAAGGCACACCCGGCAACTCGCCTTCGGCACAGCCCGGATCGATCGCCATCCAGCGATCGGGCTGGGTTTCACCACGGCCAATTTCCACGCCTTTGAGCAAGATGCGATAATCGGTCGGGGCCAGATCCAGGTTATCGCGGATATGCACCGGCGGCGGCAGGAAGCCCATCTCATGAGCAAATTTTTTACGGATACCGCGGATGCGGGTTAACAGCTGGCCTTTCTGCTCGCTGTCGACCATTGGGATCAACCGATAGCCCACTTCCAGACCCAGTACGTCTTCGTGCTGAACATCTGACCAGGAGGCTTCGGTAGTCTGTGCCGCGTCGGACTCGGCCTTGGCCGATGCCTGACTCTCTTTGCTCATGGCGCGTTTATTGCCTGCCGGATTGTCCATCTGACGTCCGCGCATCCACCATGCCAGCGCCAGCAAGCCGCCGGTAAACAGCAGGAAGACAAAGTTTGGCATGCCGGGTACCAGCCCCAGCAGGCCGATAACGCCCGCCGCCAATACCATGACGCGCGGGTTGTTAAATAGCTGGCTGACCATCTGCTCACCGACGTCTTCATCGGTCGCGACGCGGGTCACGATCACACCGGCGGCGGTGGAGATCACCAGGCCAGGGATCTGGGCCACCAGACCATCGCCAATGGTGAGCAGGGTGTACGTTGTGCCCGCTTCGCCAAAGGTCATGCCGTGTTGCAGTGTCCCGATCAACAGACCGCCGATGACGTTAATCGCCATGATCAGCAATCCGGCGATGGCATCGCCGCGCACGAACTTACTGGCACCGTCCATTGAACCGTAGAAATCCGCTTCCTGCGTCACTTCGCTGCGGCGTTTTTTGGCTTCCTGCTCACCGATGATCCCGGCATTCAGATCGGCGTCGATCGCCATCTGTTTGCCCGGCATCCCGTCGAGAACAAAGCGAGCGCCCACTTCGGCAATACGCCCGGCCCCTTTGGTGATAACCATAAAGTTGATGATGATCAGAATGACGAAGACCACAATGCCGATGGCAAAATTACCGCCCACCAGAAAGTTGCCGAAGGCGTCGATCACCTGGCCCGCTGCGCCGTCGCCGGTATGGCCGTACATCAGGATAATGCGCGTAGAGGCGATATTCAGTGCCAGACGCAGCAGGGTAGAAAACAGCAACACCGTCGGAAAGGCTGAAAACTCCAGGGTGTTCTGGGTAAACATCGCCACCAGCAGAATCATCAGCGACAACACAATGTTAAAGGTAAACAGCAAATCCAGAATGAACGGCGGCAGCGGCAAAATCATCATCGACAAAATCGTCATGATCAATACCGGGCCTGCCAGTATTTGCCACTGCGTCTGCTTAAAATCGGGTAAACGTAATTTGGTGGCTAAATTGGCCATCACTCATGACTCTCTTGTGCAAAATCCAGTGCCGCAGGCACCGGTAGGTTCTCAGGTTTTTTCGGGAGGATCCCACTGCCTTTTTTCCAGCGTCTGACGCCGTAAACCCAGGCCAGGACTTCGGCGACGGCACCGTACAGTTCGGTCGGGATCTGTTCACCGATTTCACAATGGCGGTACAGGGCTCGGGCCAGCGGTGGCGCTTCCAGCATGGGAATATTGTGCTTCGCGGCTTCTTCACGGATACGCAGTGCGATGTCTCCCGCGCCTTTGGCCAGCATCAATGGCGCACCCGTTCCATCCTCCTTGTAACAAAGAGCAATCGAGTAATGGGTCGGGTTATTGACGATCACATCCGCCTGCGGGATATCTTCCATCATTCGCTGACGCGCCGCGTTGCGTTGCAACTGCTTGATTCGTCCTTTGACATGCGGATCGCCTTCCTGCTGTTTATATTCGTCACGTATTTCCTGACGACTCATACGTAGCTTCTTCAGGTTGCTCATGATCTGATAAAAAACGTCGTAACCCACCAGCGGGATGAGCGCCAGGATCACTACCAGCAGGCAGCCTGAAATGATGGCGCGCATATCTTTTAGCCCCATGGCGACCGGCTCATAAATCAGCTGGATCATGTGTGATTTGTTGGCGAGGATGTACATCGCTGCGGCGCATCCTACCAGGATCACTTTGAGTACACTTTTCAGTAACTCAGAGACCACCTGTGTCGAAAACATGCGTTTGAATCCTGATAAAGGATTCAAACGCTTGAGATCCACTTTGATTGATTTACCGCTGATATTGAGCCCGCCCAGCAGCATTGGCGAGGTGACCCCTGTAATGAAGAGCCCCACCAAAATGGGCAGCACGGAAAATACCGCCATGTTGAACAACTCACCGGCACGCCGCAGCATCAGGGTAGAATCGAGCATCACCAGCCGGTCGAAGGTCAGCCCGTTATGCAATAACAGACTGAGTTTTCCGGCCAGATGCGAACCGCCCAGCATGATTAACATCCACCCGACCAGCAGCATCAGCAGCGACGTCAGCTCTTTGGAGCGCGGAACCTGGCCCTCTTCACGGGCTTTTGAGAGCTTGGTGGGGGTGGGTTCCTCGGTTTTTTCTACATCACTCTCTTCGGACATGGTGCTTAGAACCCGAGGGTTTCGAGCAGGTCATCGACCTGGTCCTGAGAGGCCACCACGCCTGCGACCGACTGATTAATCTGCGGTCCGTTCTTCAGATTGTCGTTAGGCTCGCTGACCGAAGGCTGCATCATTCCGGGCATATTCTCGACCAGTACCTGAATCAGCTCATGCTCAACGTTCTCGATAAGCTTCATCATGTTCTGGATAACCTGGCCGGTGAGATCCTGGAAATCCTGCGCCATCATGATTTCCATCAGTTGCTCATTGGTCTGACTGGCGACTTTAGGCGTGTTATCTAAGAAGGCACGGGTATCGCTGACCAGTTCGCGTGCCTGTGCTAATTCAACCGGTGCTTCAAACCAGGCATCCCAACGGGCTTTCAACGCGGTGGACTCTTCACTCAACGTATCCTGCAGCGGACGGGCGATCTCAACGCAGGTCAGGGCGCGGTCCGCCGCCTGCGACGTTTTTCCCACCACATAATTGAGGCGATCGCGCGTATCAGGAATGGCTTCCGCCACATCCATAATGGCGCGATCCAGCCCCAGGTTTGCCACACTGTCCCGTAACAGACGGGTCAGTTGGCCAATGCGGGAAAAAATTTCTTTGAAGTTATCTGCTGACTGCGGGGCCTGTGTCGTATTCATACTGTGGTTACCACCCGAGCTTTTCGAAGATTTTATTCAGCTTCTCTTCCAGCGTGGCCGCAGTGAAAGGCTTCACCACATAACCATTGGCGCCGGCCTGCGCGGCAGCAATAATGTTCTCTTTTTTGGCTTCCGCGGTCACCATCAGCACGGGCAGGGCTTTCAGGTTGTCGTCCTTGCGCATTTCAGTGAGCAACTGCAGGCCATCGAGGTTCGGCATGTTCCAGTCGCTGATCACGAAATCAAAGCTGGAAGCGCGCAGCTTAGTCAGTGCGTCATGACCATCCTCGGCTTCTTCAACATTTTTAAAGCCCAGATCCTGCAGCAGGTTGCGAACAATACGGCGCATGGTGGCGAAATCATCAATCACCAAAAAGCGCAAATTCTTATCAGCCATTTACTCGTCCTTTATTAGTAAAAAGTCTCAAAAACAACGTATTAAAAAAATACCTGTATTGAGAACACACAAAAAAATAAACAGTACCAATCACCCGCTAATACCGGTGGCTTTGGCAGGTAATACGGAGTCAGATTCTGCGGGCCTGTCCGACTACGCCATTGAGAATGCGCTGGGTCATTTCATTGAGATCCACCACCTCGCACACGGCGTCCAGCGCAATGGCTTCACGCGGCATACCAAAGACCACGCAGCTCTTTTCGCTTTGCGCCAGGGTGTGAGCTCCTGACTTACGCATTTCCAGCATCCCCTGAGCACCGTCGCTGCCCATGCCGGTCAAAATCGCACCGACTGCATTCTTTCCGGCCGATTTCGCGACGGATTTGAACAACACATCCACCGCCGGACGGTGACGGTTAACCGGCGGAGACTGGTTGAGTTTGAGGTGGTAATTGGCGCCGCTGCGTATCAGTTCCATATGCAGATCGCCGGGCGCGATATAGGCGTGGCCGGGTAAGACGCGGTCACCATCTTCACCCTCTTTCACTGAAATCTGGCACAGGTTATCCAGCCGCTCGGCGAAGGAGCGGGTGAAACCCGGGGGCATATGTTGGGCAATCACGACGCCAGGGCTGGTCAGCGGCATAGGCACTAACACCTGACGCAGCGCTTCAGTACCGCCGGTGGAGGATCCGATGGCAATAATTTTCTCACTGCCGACCAGCGGGCTGGTGATGACTTTAGGTGCCTCGGCATGGCGTTCGCGGCGGTTAACCTGCACCTTGGACGCGATGCGGATCTTCTCTGCAATAATTTCCGCGTATTGCATCATTCCGTCCTTCAGCCCCATCTCCGGCTTGGTGACGAAATCGACGGCGCCTAATTCCAGAGCACTCAGTGTTATTTCCGATCCCCTGCTGGTCAGCGAGGAGACCATAATGACCGGCATAGGGCGCAGACGCATCAGGCGCTCCAGGAAGTCCAGGCCGTCCATGCGTGGCATTTCCACGTCCAGCGTCAGAACATCCGGATTGAACTGCTTGATCAAATCCCGGGCAATAAGGGGATCTGGCGCGGTAGCCACCATTTCCATATCAGACTGATGATTCACAATCTCGCTCATGATGTTGCGAATGAGGGCTGAATCATCAACACAGAGTACGCGTATCTTTTTCATCACTTCTCCCTTGCCAGCTCATAGACTGACTGACCGCGCAGGCGGAAAGGTCCATTCATGCCGCCAAAATGTTCAGAGTGGCCGGCGAACAGAATGCCGCCGGGTTTGAGCATTTTGGCGAAGCGGTTCATCAGGTGTTCCTGTGTCTTCTGGTCGAAATAGATCATGACGTTCCGGCAAAAGATGGCGTCAAAGGGGGCCGGAACATCCCAGTTTGCATCCAGTAAATTGAGGTGCTGATAACGAATACTGGCCAGCAGCTCTTTTCTGACTTTCACCAGATTTTCCTGCTCGCCCGTGCCGCGCAGGAAATAGTTACGCTTTTGCTCAACGCTCAAACTGTCGAGGTCAGATAAGCGGTAAACCGCCTCCGTGGCTCTGTGCAAAACTTCTGTGTCAATATCCGAGGCCCACACGCGTGGCCCGGCAACACTGCGCCCCAGGGTTTCGTCCAACGTCATCGCGATAGAACAAGGCTCTTCACCCGTCGACGCCGCCGTACACCACACGGTGTAATTGGGCCGGGTGCGCGCATGCGCTGCCAAAATAGGGAAGTGATACGATTCCCGAAAAAAGGAGGTCAAATTGGTGGTGAGGGCATTAATAAACCCCTGCCATTCCTGACTATGCTGGTTGGCCTCGAGGCGTTTCACATAGTCGGAGAAACTGGTTAGTTTCAATTCACGCAATCGGCGGGAGAGCCGGTTATACACCATGTCGCGCTTCTGACTGTTTAATACGATGCCAGCACGTTGATAAATTAACTCGCCAATCTTCTGTAAGTCTTTATCTGAGAGTTCTTCCTGAATGTACATGTTTCTATTATTCAACTGTCACTGATAGAGCATAATTCCCAAAGGGATAATACCGGTCATTTATTTCCGCATATTCACTGATTGACCAGGCGGATGACGGTTTCCTAAAAATGTGAGCGCGAAGATATTCACAGAGGAGAGGGCAAAAATGGCCATCAGGCCATATTATGACATTGTCATGTTACAGACGCTCTGATTCAATAGTGGTCAGGTTATCAGATAAATTTAGGGATGATTAAACCCCCATACTCATGATTTCCTGATACGCGCTCACCATTTTATTACGTACCTGGATGCCAAGATTTAATGCTACGGAGGATTTCTGCATGGACACCATGACATCGTTCAGACCGATGTCGGTCGCGCCGGTCATATAGTCCTGAGCCTGCGTCTTTGCGGTGTTTTGTACCTGACTGATACTGTTAATACTGTCGAATAAAATGTCGGAAAACTGTAATTTTTTATCAACATTTTTATTGTCAGCAATGAACGGCGTTTTTTGAGTGGCCGATGCTTGCTGTGCCTGAAAGTTAATTTGTTCCAGAACACCTTTCATCGATTGAATAGACATCATTAATTCCTTTATATCGGCCTGATGACCCTGTCGTTGTACTTTCTATGGGTTTTTAATAACTGCAGCGTAACATAACGCCTGGTAAATAAAATAATGCGAATAGCTGACAGAAGTTTCAGCTTATTGATGCTTAAAAAAAACGCAATTAGAACATAATACGCGACTGGAAATTTGTCTGTGTATTTACTGCTTCGCTTTCACTTATCCGTAACCGGGGTGCTGATTCGCAATAATACGCCTGCATTGCGTCATTTATTTTATTTACAGGACTACGGCATGAATGCCACAACAAACGGTATCAAAAACAAAAATACAGCGAGTCTGATGGCAGCATTAGAACGACTTCGTTCGAGCCCTAAAATTATTTTGCTCATCAGCGCCTCCGTAGCGATCACCCTCATTATTGCTCTTATATTGTGGGCAAAATCTCCGGCTTATCGGGTTCTGTACAGCAATATCAGCGACCAGGATGGCGGTGCCATTGTGGCGCAATTAACACAGATGAATGTGCCTTACCGTTTTCAGGAAAGAGGTGGTGCCATCATGGTGCCTGAGGACAAGGTGCATGAGGCCCGCCTGACCCTCGCTCAGCTCGGCCTGCCAAAAGGCGGAGCCGTCGGCTTTGAGTTACTCGATCAGGAAAAGTTTGGTATCAGCCAGTTCAGCGAGCAGGTGAACTTTCAGCGTGCACTGGAAGGGGAACTTGCCCGCACCATTGAAACGCTGGGTAGCGTACAAAACGCCCGGGTGCATCTGGCTATGCCTAAACCCTCCATGTTTGTGCGCGAACAAAAACCGGCTTCGGCCTCGGTGACCGTGACCCTGAGCCAGGGCCGTTCGCTGGATTCCGGGCAGGTCAGTGCCATCACCTATCTTATCTCCAGCGCCGTACCGGGTTTAAATGCGGATAACGTCACTATCGTTGATCAAAGTGGGCACTTACTGACGCAAAGCGGCGGCCAGGCGATGCAAACCACGCAGCTGAAATACACCAGCGAAGTGGAAGCGGATTATCAGCAGCGTATCCAGACCATTCTGGCCACCATCGTCGGGCGCAATAACGTCAAGGCGCAGGTCACCGCACAGATCGACTTCACCCAGCATGAGCAGACCGCCGAGCAGTTCCAGCCCAATACCGCGCCGGACAAAATGGCGATCCGTAGCCGCCAGACTAGTGATGCCGAGCAGGGCAGCAAAAACGGCGTGGGTGGCGTACCGGGTGCACTGAGTAATCAGCCGCCAACCCCGGCTACTGCGCCCATTACCCAGGTGCCTGCGCCGAATCAACCTGCCCAGGGGGCAGCGGCTAATAACGCCAATAACGCAGGCAACAATAATGCCGCACGAAATGGTGCGGGAGCGGCAGAGACGACCGTTGCCACGCCGATGCCGTTTAACAACCGTAAAGACAACACCACCAACTACGAGCTGGATCGTACCCTGACGCATATTAAACGCAGCACGGGCAGTATCGAACGCCTGTCGGTTGCTGTGGTTGTCAACTATCTGCCGGGCAAAGACGGAGCGCCGGTGGCATTAACGCCGGAGCAGCTTGAGCAGGTGAATGCGCTGGTGAAAGAGACCATGGGCTACTCCGCTGCGCGTGGCGACACCATTAACATTGTCAATTCGCCATTTACCGCGGTGGAAGAGGACCCGGCGCCGCCGTTCTGGAAGCAGGAAGGCTTTATCAATCTGCTGCTGTCTGCCGCCCGTTACCTATTGATCGCCATCGTGGCATGGTTCCTGTGGCGTAAAGCCGTACAGCCGGCCTGGCTGCGTAATCAGGAACTGGTATTGCAGCGTCTGGAGCTGGAGAAACAGGCACGTCAGGCTGAAATTGACGCCAATACCCGCCGTGCCGAAAGCGGCGCGAGAGCCAAAGCTGAGCAGCGCGTTGAAACGGAAATTAACACCCAGAGCCTGCGCGAACTGGCTGAGCAGGAACCCCGGGTTATTGCGCTGGTGATTCGCCAGTGGATGAATAAGGAGCTGAAGTCATAATGAATGCCTCTGAGAAAAGTGCGATTGTCATGCTGACACTCGGTGATGGACTGGCAGCGGAAGTGTTCAAGCACCTCAACACCCACGAAGTCAAACTCATCAGTAGCTCGATGGTCAACATGGGGGGATTCACCCATGAACAGCTGGCCGATGTGCTGCGGGAGTTCCAGCAAGATTCCAGTGAATACGCCGCACTGAGCGTCAACACCAATGACTACCTGCGCAGCGTGCTGGTGAAAGCCTTAGGTGAAGAACGGGCATCGAGCCTGCTCGAAGACCTGCTGGACAGCCAGCAGGGCACCAACGGTATCGAAACGCTCAACTTTATGGAACCGCAGACGGTGTTTGATCTCATCCGCGACGAGCATCCGCAGATTATCGCCACCATTCTGGTGCACCTCAAACGCGGCCAGGCGGCAGATGTCCTGAGCAAGTTCGACGACCGCGAACGCAACGACATCATGCTGCGTATTGCCACCTTTGGCGGCGTTCAGCCAGCCGCGTTGCAGGAGCTGACCGAAGTGCTCAACAACCTGCTGCATGGCCAGAACCTCAAGCGCAGCAAAATGGGCGGCGTACGCCCGGCGGCGGAAATTCTCAACCTGATGAAATCCCAGCAGGAAGAGTCTGCTATCGAAGCGGTACGCGACTTCGACCAGGAGCTGGCGCAGAAAATCATCGACGAGATGTTCCTGTTCGAAAATCTGGTCGAAATCGAAGATCGCAGCATCCAGCGCATCCTGCAGGAGATCGAAAACGAATCCCTCATCATCGCCCTCAAAGGGGCCGATGCACCGCTGCGCGAGAAGTTCTTCCGCAATATGTCCCGTCGTCAGGCGGATATCATGATGGAAGACCTGGGTTCACGCGGCCCGATACGTATGTCGCAGGTCGAAGCCGAGCAGAAGAGCATTCTGCTGATTGTCCGTCGTCTGGCCGAAACGGGTGAAGTTGTGATCGGAGGAAGCGAAGATGCCTACGTCTGATAGCGATCAGCCGCTTAACTGGCAGGCCTGGCAGCCGCAAAATCTGCTCGATGATTTCAGCCAGCCGGAACATGAGGTGATCGAGACACCGGGGGCCTATCAGTCCGATGAACTCTTGCAGGCTGAGTTATCACGCATTCGTCAGCAGGCCGAGCAGAAAGGATTTGCTCAGGGGCAGGCTCGCGGCGTGGAAGAGGGGAAAAAGCAGGGTTATGACACGGGCTTTGCCCAGGGCAAGCAGGAAGGTTTCGAGCAAGGACTGTCTGAATCCAGTGCGCAACAGCGCGAAACCGGCGAGCGTTTTTCCCGTCTGCTGGAGGAGTTCAAAATATCACTCGATAACCTCGACAGTGTGATCCCATCGCGCCTGGTGCAGCTCTCCCTGACCGCCGCCCGTTCGATTTTGGGCAGGAACATTACCTGTGATAACGACGTGCTGCTGGACAAAATTCAGCAGCTGTTGCAGCAGGAGACGCTGTTCAAAGGCGCCGCCCAACTGTGGGTCAATCCTGATGATAAGACGCTGGTGCAGGATAACGTTGGTAAATCACTGGTGTCGATGGGCTGGGAGCTGCGCGTCGATACCAACATATTACCGGGCGGATGCCGCATTACGTCGGAAGAGGGGGAATTCGACGCCACGATGAATACCCGCTGGCAGGAGCTGTGCGAGCTGGCGCGAGAGGATTACTCAGCATGACCCAGCGCCTGAAAAATTGGCTGGAAGTGATTGACCGCAAAGAGAAGCGCATCACTTCACTGCCCCCTTTTCGCCAGTATGGCAAATTAACCCGCGCTACCGGGCTGGTGATGGAGGCCGTGGGGCTGAAACTGCCGATCGGTACGCTGTGTATCGTCGAGCGTCATTCCCGCGATGGCGTGGATAAAGTGGAAAGCGAAGTTGTCGGTTTTAACGGACAGATTTTGTACCTGATGCCATTGGAAAATGTCGATGGTGTTTTACCCGGAGCACGGGTTTACGCACTGGAGAGTGGCGACGGCGCGACGAAAGGCAAGCAATTGCCGCTCGGGCCTGAGCTGCTGGGGCGTGTACTGGACGCGAGCGCCAGACCGCTCGACGGATTACCCGCACCGGTCACCTTGCAGCATGGCCCGCTGTTTACTGCACCGGTGAACCCACTGCTGCGTGACCCGATTAAGAATGTGCTGGATGTCGGTGTGCGCGCTATCAACGGTTTACTCACCGTCGGACGAGGCCAGCGTATGGGGCTGTTTGCCGGTTCCGGCGTCGGAAAAAGCGTGTTGCTGGGCATGATGGCGCGTTATACCAAGGCTGACGTGATTGTAGTCGGGCTGATTGGCGAACGTGGCCGTGAAGTAAAAGATTTCATCGAGAACATTCTTGGCAAGGAAGGGCGTAAGCGTGCGGTAGTGATTGCCGCCCCGGCGGATGTTTCGCCGATTCTGCGTATGCAGGGCGCGGTGTACGCCACCCGTATCGCCGAAGATTTTCGCGACCGCGGGCTGGATGTCCTGTTGATCATGGATTCCCTGACCCGTTATGCGATGGCGCAGCGTGAAATTGCGCTGGCCATTGGCGAACCCCCGGCCACTAAAGGTTATCCGCCTTCCGTCTTTGCAAAATTACCTGCGCTGGTGGAGCGTGCTGGTAACGGTGTGAAAGAGGGCGGTTCGATTACTGCGTTTTATACCGTTCTGACCGAAGGCGACGATCAGCAGGATCCGATCGCCGACTCCGCACGGGCGATCCTCGACGGCCACATCGTCTTGTCGCGCCGGCTGGCTGAGTCGGGCCACTATCCGGCGATCGACATTGAAGCCTCTATCAGCCGTGCAATGACCGAACTTATCGAGCCGGTTCATTATAAAAAAGTGCAAAATTTCAAACAGTTGCTCTCTTCCTACCAGCGCAACCGCGATCTGGTCAGCGTCGGTGCCTATGCCGCAGGCAGCGATCCGTTGCTCGACAGAGCTATCCGCCTGTATCCGCAAATGGAAGCCTATTTACAGCAGGCCATCTACGAGAGCAGCGGCTATCAGGAAGCGAGTGACAAGCTTGATGCCCTCTTTTCAGATCAACCCAAAGCCTGAGGTGAGTAATTAAACATGGCAACCACTAATCCGATGGATTTTCTGCGCGAACTGGCTGAGCAAACGCTGACGGACACCACCGCCGAATTAGGGAAAGTACAGCAGGCCTATACGTTGGCGGCCACCCAACTCGGTCAGTTGGAAAACTTCGAACTGGAATATCAGCAGCAGTTGCGCAGTACGGTATCTGGCAAGGGCATCCCGGTGGCCGATCTGCTCAACCGCCAATCCTTTATTGATTCACTGGGCAATGTCGTGAAACAGCAGGCTGGTCACGTGGCGAAATGCCAGAACACGGTTAACGAAACCTTGATGAACTGGCGGCATGACAAACAGCGTCTGAACGCATTTGAAACCCTGAAAAGCCGGGCGGATGACGTGCGGTTACTGAAAGAAAACCGCCTGGAGCAAAAGCTGATGGACGAATTTGCGCAGCGCGCCTGCATGGGAAGGGAACCTCTATGATAGTTAAAGCTAACTCTGTCGTCAGCGGCGTCACGCCGAACAAACCCCCGGCCCCAGGGCTGCCAGGCGCTGACTTTTCGGCCACGCTGGAACAGGCGTTTCCGACCCAGCCGACCAAAGCGGCTTTACCTGTTCAGCAGGTGAAAGCCCCGCGCCCGGCTACATCAACCGCTGAAGAGATGGGATCAAACGCTGAACCCGCGGAAGTACTGCCTGTTGAGTTACCGCCGGTTGAGATTGTCACCGATCTGCCATTGCCTGTTGAGCAGCACACCGACGGGACGCCGTTTGTTGATCCGCAGCTTGTTGCCCTGCAGCAGATGGTAGCGCAAAACGCACAGGCAGCGGTCGCGCCGGTGCAGCAAGCTCCTGCAACCGCCCAGCCAGTGGAAGCGGCTCAAGACCCAGGCAGCGATGCGCTGGCCAAGCCGCTGACTGATGCCGGCACACCACCGCCAACGCAGCGCCAGAATACGGCCTTTGTGTTACCGGAAAGTATGAAGCCGAAAGCCGTCGCTCAGGCTGCGCAGAACGTGATGCCTGGTAAGCAGGGTACCGATAAGGTGGCTTCTGAGCAGCATGACGCTTTTCTTTCGGGGGTGAATAGAACTGATAACCAGAAAGAGGCTGCCGCTGTTCAAACGTCGTTCAGGCCTGAAATAAACCGTATGGTGCCAGTAGCCCAGGAATCGGCTTCAATGCTGATACCGGAAAACGGCATGCGTGTGCACCAGCCAGCAGTGAGCGAACTGGCTTCGGTTGCGACACCTGCGGCCACCTCTCCCGCTGCGCTGAACCAGGCGCTGGGCACACCCGCGTGGCAACAGGCGCTGAGCCAACAGCTGGCCTATTTTACCCGCAACGGCATCCATGACGCCCAACTACGTTTGCATCCGCAGGAGTTAGGTTCGCTGCAAATTAACCTGCGTCTGAATAACGATCAGGCGCAGTTGCACTTTGTGACCGAAAACCATCAGGTTCGTGCTGCGCTTGAAGCGGCGATGCCGCATCTGCGTACGTCACTGGCAGAATCAGGCATCAATCTGGGGCAAAGCAGCGTCAGCGCAGACTCCTCGTCTTCGTGGGGGACTTCTGCTCAGAACGGGGGGAGGTCAAATCAGAGCCATGCTGAGGATGAAAGCCAGGACAATCCGCCTTTAGCCGATGAGAATAGCCCAATTAGTACAAAAACAATTCATTATGCCAACGGTATTAATACATTTGTTTGACAATATTAATCATTGAGCGAATTGGCAGCACTAATTTCATTTCTTTCGTGAATTGTTCTGGAGTCTGGCTGTAATAGAATGCACCGCTAATTGGAGCGTCTATTACTGCCAGCTCTGAGGGCAGTTTATACAACAGGGTTTTCCACACAATGAGTAAAAAGAACCAGAAGTCTAGCGGAGGCGGAAAAAAAAGTTCCCTGGCTATGATCTTGATGATGTTAATTGCCGTCGGAGCCTGTGCGCTGGCGGGTTATACATTTTATGAAATGAAGAGTATGAAATCTGCGGGTGTCGGAGAGACGAAAGTAGCGCAAAAAGAAGCAGTACCAGTGATGCCAGTTTATGTGCCGATGGATACTTTTACGGTAAGCCTTCAGCCTACGTCAAAGGATTCAGACCGTGTGCTCTATATCGGGTTAACGCTGCGGGTCCAGGACAATAATTCTAAAGTGATCGTTGAGCAATATTTGCCGGAAGTCCGCAGTCGTCTATTTATTCTTTTGGCTAACCAGACGGCAGAAAATATTTCGACTGATGAGGGTAAGTCCCAGTTAATCGAAAAAATAAAAAACTCTGTCAGTAACCCTCTCGCGCCCAATCGCAGTGCGGTAGTGACTGATGTCTTATTCAACGCATTCATCTTACGGTAATTTCTATGTCTGACAGTATATTATCGCAGGCTGAAATTGATCGCCTTTTAAACGGCGGCAGCAACACAGAAAATGAAAGTGTTGCCAGCAACGCGGTGGTGGATGGTGGGGTGAAACCTTATGATCCCAACACGCAGCGCCGGGTTGTTCGCGAGCGCTTACATTCACTTGAGATCATCAACGAACGTTTTGCTCGTCAATTTCGTATGGGGTTATTTAACCTACTGCGCCGTAGCCCAGATATTACTGCAGGCAATATTAAAATACAGCCATATCATGAATTTGCACGTAACTTGCCGGTGCCAACCAACCTGAATCTGGTGCATATGAACCCGCTGCGCGGCACGGCACTGTTTGTGTTCTCGCCTAATCTGGTTTTTATGGCGGTGGATAATCTGTTCGGCGGTGACGGGCGTTTCCCGACAAAAGCTGACGGTCGGGAATTTACACCGACCGAGCAGCGCGTAATTAACCGCATGTTGTCGATGGCACTTGAGGCCTATGATTTCGCCTGGAGCTCTATTTTCAAACTGCACACGGAATATGTACGTGCTGAAATTCAGGTGAAGTTTACCAATATCACGTCGTCTCCGAACGATATTGTGGTCACTACGCCATTTTATGTCGAAATTGGTCCGCATCGAGGCGAATTCGATATTTGCATTCCGTTCAGTATTATCGAACCGCTGCGTGAATTACTGACCAATCCGCCCATGGAGAATTCGAAACAGGAAGACCGTCAGTGGCGTAATACGCTGGCCTCTCAGGTGAAAGATACCGAGCTGGAGCTGGTGGCAAATTTCTCTGACATTTCCACCCGTCTTTCACAGGTCATGAAAATGCAGAAAGGGGACATTATTCCCATTGATAAGAAAGAGAGTATTGAAGCTCGCGTCGATGGTGTTCCGGTATTCTCGGGAAAATATGGTTGTGTGAATAACCAATATGCTCTGAAAGTTGAGCAAATGATGAACCCCGCTCTATTATCTTTAAAAAAGGAGTAATTCCCCAATGAGTGACACCACACCTTCGTCAGGGGCTGACAAGGAATCCATCGATGATCTTTGGGGTGAAGCGATGAGTGAACAACAATCCGCTGATAATACGTCAGGTAAAGAGAATCTGGTGACGAACTTTTCTGAAGATCTGAATTTGATTCTCGATATTCCGGTCAAAATGACCGTCGAATTAGGCCGCACTAAAATGACCATTAAAGAACTTCTGCGCCTGAGCCAGGGGTCGGTGGTTTCACTGGAAGGGCTGGCAGGTGAACCTCTGGATATCCTGATTAATGGCTATTTAATTGCCCAGGGTGAAGTCGTGGTTGTTTCCGATAAATTTGGCGTGCGTATTACCGACATCATTACACCTTCAGAGCGGATGTACCGCCTGAGCCGGTAATGACAATGCATACTCAAACACAGACACAGGTGATGCCTGCAGGCGCTGATTCTACGGTGCCGGGTTCGGTGCTGATGAACGTCGGTGGCGCGTTAGCGCTGATCCTGATGATCATCGCGGCTTGCGCGTGGATCGCTCGGCGTGCCGGTTTCGCGCAGCGTTTGCCTAAAGGTAACCAGATTCTGTCTGTGGTGGCCAGCCATTCGCTGGGTCAGCGAGAGCGTGTGGTGGTTATCGATATGGAAGGCAAGCGCGTATTAATTGGCGTGACGTCATCGCAAATCAACTGCCTCGCGACCTTTGATAAGCCCTCTGAGGGGGATGCAATACCGGTGACCCCTGCGGCTGGGGATTTCCAGTCCACACTGATGAACCTGCTAAAAAAACGCCAAACGGAGCCAAAGGAATGACTTCCCGCCCTTCACGATCTCAGCCTGTCTGGTTAATCTCCAGCCTGTTTCTGCTGCTGGCCATCGGGATGCTGCTGCCCGTGCAGCATGCTTTTGCCGCCAACGGCGATGTCATGCTTACCCGTTCAGCCGATGGTGAAAACTGGTCGTTGCCAGTACAAACCCTGGTGCTGCTCACGTCGCTGACATTCCTGCCGGCCATCTTGCTGATGATGACCGGTTTCACCCGCGTGATCATTGTGCTGGGTTTGCTGCGCAATGCCTTGGGGACGCCGTCAACGCCGCCAAATCAGGTATTGCTGGGGCTGGCCCTGTTTCTGACGTTTTACGTTATGTCACCGGTTTTTAATCAAATCTATAAAGAGGCCTGGCAACCGCTGTCCGAAGATAAAATTAGCATGGAGACGGCACTGGAGCGGGGCGTTCAGCCGCTGCGCATTTTTATGCTGGAACAGACCCGGGAAACCGATCTGGCGCTCTATACGCGAATGGCGAAAGAAGAAAATTTCCAAAGTAAGGAAGAGGTGCCGTTACGGATTTTGTTGCCAGCCTTCGTGACCAGCGAATTGAAAACCGCTTTTCAAATTGGTTTCACCGTTTTTATTCCTTTTCTGATTATTGATCTGGTGGTTGCCAGCGTGTTGATGGCGCTGGGGATGATGATGGTTCCTCCGGCGACAATCTCATTGCCTTTCAAATTGATGTTGTTTGTTCTGGTGGATGGCTGGCAATTATTGATGGGCTCTCTGGCGCAAAGTTTCTTTAGTTAAACAGATAAACAGATAAACAGATAAACAAATAAACAGTTAAACAGGACGAAAAATGACACCGGAAAGTGTAATGGCGATGGGGTTTCAGGCCATTAAAGTCGGATTGATGATTGCAGCCCCCTTGCTGTTCGCGGCGCTGTTTACCGGGCTGATAGTCAGTATTTTGCAGGCATCGACACAAATAAATGAAATGACCCTGTCCTTTATTCCAAAAATCCTGACCATCGTCGCCGTGGGTATATTACTGGGACCCTGGATGTTAAATCTCTTTCTGGATTATACCCGGACGCTGTTCACTAATTTGCCCTATGTCATCGGTTAGACATGCTTACTCTGTCAATAGTCAGCCTGTACCCTATCCTTAATCAGTTTTTCTGGCCGATGCTCCGCGTGCTGGCGTTATTTACCACGGCCCCTCTGTTTAATGAGAAGAGCATTGGGAAGAAAACCAAAGTCGGTCTGGCGGTGATTGTTTCCTTGCTGATTGGTCAGAATCTGCCGAACAGTCATGTCGAGATATTTTCTGTTGCCGGTTTATGGGTCGGCGCGCAGCAATTTATTATTGGTGCAGCCATGGGATTAACGGTGCAGCTTATTTTTGTCGCCGTACGCAATGCCGGGGAAATTATCGGTCTGCAAATGGGGCTCTCTTTTGCCACCTTCTTTGACCCGGCTGCCGGTGGCAATATGCCCGTCATTGCAAGGATCCTGAATCTTCTGGTGACCTTGCTGTTTCTCACCTTTAACGGTCATTTATGGCTATTGAATACGTTGGCCGAGAGCTTTGTTTTACTGCCAGTCAGCGTAGCCCCACTGCATGCTGAGGGTTTTTGGGCGGTAACCGCTGCGGGAGGAATGATTTTTAAATGCGGGCTAATGCTTGGCCTGCCGATCATTACCCTGTTACTGACATTAAACCTGACGTTAGGGCTGCTGAATCGCCTGACGCCTCAACTCTCTATATTTGTGGTTGGCTTCCCGTTGACGCTAAGTATTGGCATGGTCGCCATGTCGATGATCATGTACACACTGGCCCCATTTTTTGAAAATATGATGGAAGATATTTTTGAGCACTTGTCTAACATCATCTTCCTGTTGTCCTGAATTTTATTCAGATAGTTTATTATTGCAGAGGCTCTAATGAAATCCTTTAAAATATCGACCCTGATCAAGAGTGTATTAATTGTTCTCTGCTTTATCATTGTTATTACGTCGCTATTTTCATTTAAATCGATGTATCAGGCTAATATTTCTTTTGGCGAGATGAAATCACTGACGCAAAATATCCGCGAACTCCGTCGGATGAGTGCTTTCCTGTCAGCCGTTCGTGGTGATATTAACTACGTGTATAATGATCAAAGTGTTACGCATGCCGTGCTGGATGAGAAAGCCGTCTCCATTAATGAAGCGCTTAACAATGCGCGACGCCATGCGAATAACTTCAATAATTCAGCAGATAATAGTGAGCAGGGTAGGAAACTGGCCGCAGATGTCCATAACAAATTTATGGCACTCACTGATAATTACACTGCAAATATGAAATCTCTTCAGGCGTATAATAACCACGGTTTCGATAATGGCCCTTTGGAAAACGCCCTGGAAAATTCGGTTACTGACTATGCGAATTATACCGTGGAAGTTGAAAAGCAGATCACCGATAAGTTTGAATCTGACCGACGCTCTTTCCTGTTGATTGCGACACTGTTGCTGGTGCTATCCATCATTATTTCCTGCCTGTCATTTATTATTATCAAAAGGAATGTGTTCAACCGCCTGCAGACCGCTTCTTCTATGCTGGAGAAAATCGGTTCCGGTGAGCTGTTCCACGAGTTTGAGATCGGGGCTCGTAATGAAATTGGTCTGATGCTGGAATCGCTGAAAAATATGAAAATGTCGATCAGCGAGATCATTACCTCCGTCAGGAATACGTCGGATGAAATCCGCACCGATGCCTCGGAAATTGACAACAGCAACCATAATTTAGCTTCGCGCACTGAAGAGCAGGCCAGTGCTTTGCAGCAGACGGCCGCGAGTATGGAAGAAATTAAAACCACGGTCTCCAATAACGCCGAAAACGCCCGTCAGGCCAATGTGCTTTCCCATCAGGCGCGGTCTGCCGCAGATAACGGCTCAGCGGTAATGGTCAATGTGGTTTCCACCATGGATAAAATTTCGCAAAGCGCCCGCAAAATTTCTGAAATTAATGGCGTGATTGATGGCATTGCTAATCAGACCAACATTCTGGCATTGAACGCGGCGGTTGAAGCGGCGAGAGCGGGCGAGCAGGGGCGCGGTTTTTCGGTCGTGGCCAGTGAAGTTCGCAACCTGGCTGCCCGCAGTGCGGATGCGGCAAAAGAGATCAACCTGCTGATTAACGAATCGGTGAAAAACGTCGATGATGGCGCGCGGTTGATTGAAGATGCAGGTAAAACGATGCAGGAAATCGTGACCTCGGTGACCCACGTCAGCAATATTATGCAGGAAATCACTCAGGCGTCTGAAGAACAAAGCACGGGTGTCGCTCAGATAGCCATGGCGGTGAATGAGATGGATTTAGCCACTCAGCAAAATGCCACCATGGTGGAGGAGTCTTCGGTGATCACGCAAAATATGAATCAGAATGCACGTGAGCTTTTCGATATCGTTTCAGTTTTCCGGGTTGACGGCAGCGTCCCGCCGGAAAAAAGAGCACCGGATTATTCCCGCAGTCAGTCTGCCGCGCATTCTGGCCACAATAAAATGCGGCATTCGTCGAAAGAGCCGGTGTTTAAAAAGTCTGCCAGCCTGGCAGAAGATGCCTGGACTGAATTCTAAGCGTTTGCGTCTAAGTATTTAATTCCGGAACCGGCCAGTGTGCCTGTTCCGGATTTTTTATTCCCACCCCTAAATTTATATTTGATTCCTAAGTTGTCATCTTTTCAAACCATAGAATTGCCTGCTCAGGTGATAAAATACGCATATATGATGATGGTATGAAAAATAGGGCTGCATTACGCAAGTCGTGCGGTAGCTTTGATTATTAATACCGATAATAAGCTTGCGATAACAAGGCCTATATTGTGAAATCCTTTTATTCCTCTTTTCAATTTTCTCCTGCCGGTATTCACGCTGCTGCAGCGATGTATGGCGTAAAGGGTGCTGACCCGGACACTGCGCAAGTTCTCGAGCTGGGCTGCGGCAAGGGATCGCATCTCATTTGGCATGCTGTCGCTTATCCTCTAAGCAGTTGTGTCGGTATAGATATCGACCCGGACAATATCATGCAAGGTCAGGTGGATATTTCTGCTCGTGGGATTGAAAATGCCCATTTATATTGCATCGGGATACAGGATTTATTGTCTGTTGATCCGGGTAAGTTTGATTATATTGTCATTCATGATGTATTCAGCCTTTTGGACCGTGACACCCGTCATGCAGTATTAGGCTTTTGTGAAGAACATTTAACCGCCGGTGGTATTCTCGCCATTAAATGGAATACCTTACCGGGTGCTCAGGTGACTGATACGTTGCGTGAAGCCATTGCTTTACACAGCCAACATGCGCGCAGCGAGGAAGAGAGGCTTTCATCGGCCAAAGCGATGCTGGCGTTTATGGATATGTCCCTAACCGACGGTATGCTCAAAAACCGTATTACTGAAGCCTTGCTGCTGTCCGATGCCGAACTGGCGATTCGCTATATTTATAATAAAAATGATGCCAGTTATTTATTTGATTTTACTAACGAAATAGATAAATCACAGCTGAGTTTTATCGGTGATGTGGCCCCTCAGCATGAGATGGCCCAGCATTATGGGCAGGATATTGCGCAGGTGCATTCTGCGGCCACGGATTTATTCGATAAAACCACCTCACAGCAATATCTGGATTTTGCCGTTGACCGTCAGGTTCGTTTTAGCCTGATGATTTCAAAGCATCATCAGATAATCATCCATGACACTCCGCAGATGAGTGTGGTTGAAAGGCTGCATTGGGCGGGGAATTATCAACGTCGGATTGAAGCAAAAACTTTCTATAATCGCCAGGGAGAGTCCCTGACCTCAGATAGCGATTTGCTGGGGCGGATTCTGGATGTTATCGGCGACAGTTGGCCGCTGAATATCAGTACTCAACAAATTATAAAAAACACTTTTTTGCCAGAAGAGCCTGAAGGCCATGCAGAAAAGGTAATTAAAACCCTGACATCTCTTTATATTGAAAACGTCTCGGGTATTTATACTTCTCTGAATCCGTCACCCTACAACCAATCATCCTTTAGTAATCTGAAGATGATTTATAAATTAGCCAGCATCACCTGGTCTGCGGCAGGTGATATTGAGCTGGATAATTTGTGGGGGGAAAAGGCCCTATTGACGAAAACTGAGTGGGCGTTTATTGAATCGGGTTTGCGTATTACTGATGCGCAGGATTACACGCTGGCGATGGATCTGGCCAGCAAAGGTTTGTTAACAGGCTCAGATATTGCCTGGCTACGTTTGTATCAGCAAACCATGGCTTTACAAGATGTTGATATTCTCCGGCGCCGTATTTCGAGTCTGATGCTGTTCTCTGAGAGTATAAAAAATGGTGGCTTCCACAAGGAGCATGCCAGCCATAAAAATAATAAGAAATCGGGAAGGGATGTTGACCTGAAAACACTGGAAAAAATGAAAGGGTTATATATGTCAGGTCATATTCAGGAATCTTTTGACGTTGTCCAAGACCTGAAGAGCAGATACCCGGAAAGTGTTGAACTGTTACGCGATGCTGCCACTGTTTATCATCTGTCCAACGAGATTGATGAGGCACTAAAGTGTCTGACTACCGGGTTATCACTGAATTCCATTCTGTTCGAATTTTATAGCGGCGTGGCACAGTGCCTGTCGAAAAAAAATGATCGTTATTATCCTAAGAAGGTCGCACAGCACCTTTTACGCGTCTACCCGACCAAAGGAGAAGCCTGGGATCTGTTGGGTAAGATTTACAGCGATCAGCGCAATAGCCTCAAATATGAGTACTGCGCCCGCAAGGCGGTTGACGCTAATGGTAATAATGCCGGTTATTTGGTGAAACTGGGCAACGTGTTGAGTGAGCGTAACCAGATGAGCGAAGCCAGAGGATATCTGGAAAAAGGCGTCAGGCTGTCAGAATCAACCAACAATTATTTTGCCAACTACAGCAATATGCTATTTGTGGTACTGCATGACCATGCGTGTTCACCGGGAGAGATCTTCTCTGAGCACCAGCGGTTTGGTCAAAAACTCAGCCAATGGGTGAAGAATAAGCGCGCCAAATCCCAGGTTCCGGTGAAAGAACATTCCCATTTGCGTATTGGCTTTGTCTCCGGTGACTTTCGGGATCACCCGGTTAGTAACTTTATTTATCCCGTTCTGAGTACCCTCGACAAAACCAAATTTGATGTTATTGGCTACAACGTTTCGCCGTCTCATGACAGTCATACCCAACTTTACTCCGCGTTATCAACCGAGTGGCATGAGGTTAGGGCCCTGAGTCATATCGAACTGGCTGCAAAAATAGTGAGTGATGAAATTGATATTCTGATCGATTTGTCCGGACACACGGCGTACAACCGGCTGCCGGTATTCGGACTAAAACCAGCGCCGGTGCAGATGACCTGGGTTGGGTATCCAGGAACCACGGGTATGCAGGAGATGGACTACTTCATTATGGGCCGAGATACCGTGGCACCGGGCGTCATGGATGACCAGTTTACCGAGAAACTGGCTTATCTGCCTTTGGCTAAACTTTTTGAGCATTCAGGATATAACGGTGAAATAAACCGCCTTCCTGCATTAGATAAAGGTTATATCACGTTCGGCAGTTTTAACCGTCCTCAGAAAATAACGTCGTTAGTACTCGATAGTTGGGCGAAAATACTCACTGAGTTACCTGACGCTAAATTCCTTCTGGCTTCAATGAGCGATCAGGAAATGATTGCTCACTTTACTCATGAGCTGGAAAAACGGGGAGTGCAAAGCCATCAGATTATACCCCGGTTGAAAATTGGCTTTGTCGACTATCTGAAAATGCATGGTGAAGTCGATGTACTTCTCGATACCTTCCCGTATGCGGGGGGAACGACGATCTGCCACGCTTATGGAATGGGGGTGCCGACGCTCACCTGTACCGGTAATACTGTTGTTTCTCGCCAGGGAGCAGGCGTCATGGGGTATTTGGGACTGCACGATTTTATTGCAGAAGATGTTGACGATTATATTGCGAAAGCCATTGGTTTGGATCAGCAATATGAATATCTCAATACCTTGCGTATTACCATGCGTGATCGCATGAAAGAAATAGAACAGCGGGTTGATACGCCGGCCAGATACTTCGAACAGATGCTTGAAAAGGCATGGCAGCAACACGAGAAGGGCCTGGCCCCGGAAACCATTATCGTGTCTGAGAAATGATTTTATCCGCCGTGTCATTAACGGCGGAAATTCATTCCACTATTATCATTGCCTCTGGATAACCCTAGTCATGGAAAAAGATATCTTTGTCACCCGGCCTCTATTACCGCCGCTCGAGGCGTTTATCCCTTATCTGGAAAAGATATGGGAGAGCCAGCATCTGACCAATGGCGGGCCTTATCATCAGCAACTTGAACAGGCGCTGGCAGATTATCTGGGTGTAGAACATCTGTGCCTATTCTCGAACGGCACCATAGCGTTGTTGACGGCTTTTCAGGCGCTGGGTATTAGCGGTGAAGTGATCACTACCCCTTACTCCTTCGTGGCCACGGCACACTCGTTATTATGGAACGGGCTGAAGCCGGTGTTTGTCGACACGGATCCCGACACGTTTAATCTGGATGCGGAAAAGATTGAGCAGGCGATTACCCCGGCGACGACGGCTATTCTGCCCGTACATTGTTACGGTATTCCTTGTGATACAACGCGAATTCAGGAAATTGCCGACGCTTACGGGCTGAAGGTTATTTATGATGCAGCTCACGCCTTTGGGGTAAAACAGAATGGGGTGAGCGTACTGCGCGAAGGCGATCTCTCCGTTCTGAGTTTCCATGCAACTAAAGTCTTTAATACTATCGAAGGTGGTGCGATCATTTGCCAGGACGCAAAAATGAAGCAGCGTATCGATTATCTTAAAAACTTTGGCTTCGTTAATGAGACGACGGTGGTAGCCGCGGGCATCAATGGCAAGATGAATGAGCTTCAGGCAGCATACGGTCTGCTGCAGCTGCAGCATATCGATAAAGCCCTCGCAGAACGAGGCAGGCTACACAGCCGTTATCAAAGGCTGCTTTCTGGTATTCCGGGCATCTCTTTACTCTCTGTCCCCGACGATGTGACATGGAATCATGCCTACTATCCGATCATGGTGAATGAAGAGTTTGGTGTGAGCCGCGATGCGCTTTATGAATTGTTAAAAGATAACCACATTATGGCCCGGCGTTATTTCTATCCTTTAATCAGCACCTTCTATATGTACCGGTTTGCCGAAAGCGCAAATAAGGTAAATTTGCCTGTTGCTCATCAGTTAGCTGAAAAGGTGATTTGTCTGCCTTTATATCCGGGATTAGAAGAAGAGGTGCAAAACAAAATTGCCGAATTGATTACACATGCGGGCGCCGCTGTGCCATCGCATCTGCCTCTGGCCGCCGGGTTGTAATGCGTGCTGTCTGCTTGTAAAAACGGTGATTTTCAGTTTTTTCGGCTCTGATAATGCTCTAACATATCCGCACCTCAATTCTTGCATGGTTACGGATATCGGATGCGCCTCCTGGCAGTCATTCTTCCCCTGGTTTTAACACTTTCTGCTTGTAGCAGTCACAAGCCTGCGGCTGCGCCTGAAGGCCCGCGTAACCCATTTTCCGGTGGAACCCGCACCGCTACCGTGGCGAGCGGCGGTTTTATCTTGCAACCCGAGCATGCCGGACAGCTGCAAAGCGGCGACTTTGCCTATGATGCAGGCATGAATCAGTTCGTTGACAAGATGGTCCGTGAGCATGGTTTTGACCGCCAGCAGTTGCATGACGTGTTAGCTCAGACCAAGCGTCTGGGATTCGTATTGCGATTGATGGACCAGCAAGCGCCGACTGCCGGGCCGCCGTCGGGGCCTAACGGGGCCTGGTTACGTTATCGTGCTAAGTTCATCACGCCGGATAACGTTCAGAACGGCGTGGCTTTCTGGAATCAATATCAGGATGCCTTGCAACGTGCAGAACAGGTTTACGGTGTGCCGCCGGAAATTATCGTCGGGATTATTGGCGTGGAGACCCGCTGGGGCCGCGTAATGGGTAAAACCCGCATCATTGATGCGCTGGCAACGCTCTCCTTCGCCTATCCGCGCCGTGCCGACTACTTCCAGAGTGAGCTGGAAACCTTCCTGCTGATGTGCCGCCAGGAACAGGATGATCCGCTCAGTCTGCGCGGATCCTTCGCTGGCGCTATGGGGTATGGCCAGTTCATGCCTTCTTCCTATAAAGACTATGCGGTGGACTTCAACGGTGATGGTCACGCCAATCTCTGGGACCCGGTGGATGCCATCGGCAGCGTTGCTAACTATTTTAAAGCCCATGGCTGGACGAAAGGCGCGCCGGTGGCAGTACCTGCAGCCGGTCAGGCCCCCTTGCTGGAGAACGGCTTTAAGACCAAGTACCCGCTCTTTACCCTGAAAGCTGCCGGCCTTAGCCCGCTCGGTTCGTTAGGGAATTATCAGGAAGCCAGCCTGTTGCGACTCGATATGGGTCAAAATTTCCAGTACTGGTACGGGTTGCCGAATTTCTACACCATTACCCGCTATAACCACAGCACGCACTATGCGATGGCCGTTTGGCAACTGGGGGAGGCGGTAAGTAAAGCACGACAAGGGAACTGAATTTCCTGAATATCCTGACGATAAGGGCCACATTATGTGGCCCTTTTGCTTGGCCAGTTTGCTATGGAATGGCGGAGGCTTTCTTCTGAATACCTCTCGCAAAAAAGGCATGTGGGCTGATCTGTGCGGGACATCAGTGATAACATTGCTGTTCGTCTCCAGCCGCGGAAAGGAGGATTTATGAGCGAGTATGAACTGCACGAGCTAAGCATGCTGGTAGGTAATAAGTTGAAAGAAAAAGGGTTATGGATAACCTGCGCTGAATCCTGTACCGGGGGTTGGGTCGCAAAAGCCATTACTGATATTGCTGGCAGTTCGGCCTGGTTTGATCGAGGCTTTGTGACCTACAGCAATGCGGCTAAGCATGATTTACTTGGCGTCTCTGAGGCGACACTCAATGAATTCGGTGCCGTCAGTGAGGAGACCGTGCGTGAAATGGCGCAAGGCGCGCTACATGCTGCAGGTGCCAATCTGGCGCTGTCGATCAGCGGAATTGCGGGGCCGGATGGCGGATCTGAGGCCAAACCCGTGGGCACTGTATGGTTCGGTTTTGCTGACAGCGAAGGCAGGATTTTAGCAAAAAAACGTCAATTTGCCGGTGGCCGCGAGTCTGTCCGTCTGCAAGCTGCTGTTTTTTCATTACAAACGGCGCTAAATGAGTTTCTTAAAAAATAGGCTTGATACTGTATGAGCATACAGTATAATTAGCCTTAATTACCTGTACACCAATTACATTCAGTGACGCGAGTGAGGTCATTCACTACACGTCAGACGAAGGAGCAAAAATGGCTATTGATGAGAATAAGCAAAAGGCGTTAGCTGCAGCACTGGGCCAGATTGAAAAACAGTTCGGTAAAGGCTCCATCATGCGTCTCGGTGAAGATCGCTCTATGGACGTTGAAACGATCTCTACCGGCTCTTTGTCTTTGGATATCGCGCTGGGCGCCGGTGGCTTGCCGATGGGCCGTATCGTTGAAATTTATGGTCCTGAATCATCCGGTAAAACTACGCTGACTCTGCAAGTTATTGCTGCGGCACAACGCGAAGGTAAAACCTGTGCGTTCATCGATGCCGAACATGCGCTGGACCCGATTTATGCCAAAAAGCTGGGTGTAGATATTGATAACTTGCTCTGTTCGCAGCCGGATACCGGTGAACAAGCGCTGGAAATCTGTGATGCCTTGACCCGCTCTGGCGCTGTGGATGTGATTATCGTCGACTCCGTGGCAGCCTTGACACCAAAAGCTGAAATTGAAGGCGAGATTGGTGACTCTCATATGGGCCTTGCGGCACGTATGATGAGCCAGGCGATGCGTAAGCTGGCCGGTAACCTCAAAAATGCTAACACTCTGCTGATCTTCATTAACCAGATCCGTATGAAAATTGGTGTGATGTTCGGTAACCCGGAAACCACTACTGGTGGTAACGCCCTGAAGTTTTATGCATCTGTCCGTCTTGATATCCGCCGTATTGGTGCCATCAAAGAGGGTGATGTGGTAGTAGGTAGCGAAACGCGCGTGAAAGTGGTTAAGAACAAAATCGCTGCACCGTTCAAGCAGGCTGAATTCCAGATCATGTATGGTGAAGGTATCAACATTAACGGTGAACTGGTTGATCTGGGCGTTAAGCACAAACTGATCGAAAAAGCCGGTGCATGGTACAGCTACAACGGCGAAAAAATCGGACAGGGTAAAGCTAACTCCAGCAACTTCCTGAAAGAAAACCCGAAAATTGCCGCTGAGATTGATAAGAAACTTCGCGACATGTTGTTAAATGGTGGCACCGGTGAAATCAGTGCGACGGCTACCGTTGAAGATCTGGGTGACAGCGTTGAAACCAGCGAAGAGTTTTAATTTCGCCGGCTCCTGAACCTTTTGTTCAGGGACCTGGTATGCGCTCTACAAAACGCCAGCCTGAGATTCAGGCTGGCGTTTTGCTTATATAAGGGAACCAAAATGTCTGATGGCAACGCGGTAAATCTTGAAAAAAGGTTCCAGGATGACGAAACCCAAAAGGATTCCACACTTTTTGCACCGGCAAAAGAGAGCGATGCTGGAAAAATCAATGCGCTGATAAGCCGGGCTATGCGGTTGTTGTCCCAACGTGACCATGGAGAAATGGAGCTCAGACGGAAACTACTGACCCCTCCCGTCGCCTTCAGCAAGCCCTCTTATTCAAAGCCTGCCAAAACCAGTGGCGGCAAATCCACACTCTCTTTCTCAAAAGAGTGGCAGGAAGAAGAGGTGCAGAAAAAAACAGAGCGTCAAATCCCTGAAGAGATCTCCCCCGAACACGTTCAGGCAGTCATTGACTACTGCTACCAGCACAACTGGCTGGATGATGCTAAGTTCGCCGATCGTTATATCTCAGGGCGTAGCAATAAAGGGTACGGCGCACAGCGGATCCGTTCGGAGCTACAGCAAAAAGGGGTAGATAAAGAAATTATTACCACCGCGTTAGAAAACACTGAGGTTGATTGGTGCGCCATCGCCCGTGATCTTGCGGTACGGAAATTTGATGAGCCACTGCCCACCGACTGGAAAGAAAAATCAAAAGTAATGCGTTATTTGCTCTATCGGGGCTTCTTTAACGAAGAAATCCAGTCCATTTATCGCGATTTTGATGATTGACTGCATACGGGATTTTACTTCCCTGCGAAGAAAATTTATCTTATCCACACTTTTTGTTCGTGGGATATACAGTCTGTTGCTGATTTCGGCACTTTCCGGCTCACGAACCGTTCTTCAAGCCAGATTCCGGGACATTTATGAGCAAGAGCACCGCTGAGATCCGACAAGCGTTTCTCGATTTCTTCAATAGTAAGGGACACACCATTGTTTCAAGCAGTTCGCTTGTCCCGAATAACGATCCGACACTGTTGTTTACCAATGCCGGGATGAACCAATTTAAAGATGTTTTCCTGGGTCTGGATAAGCGCGACTACAGCCGCGCAACCACATCTCAGCGTTGTGTCCGCGCAGGCGGTAAACATAACGATTTGGAAAATGTCGGCTATACCGCGCGTCACCACACCTTCTTCGAAATGCTGGGCAACTTCAGCTTTGGTGATTACTTCAAACATGATGCCATCAACTACGCATGGGAGTTGTTGACCGGTGAAAACTGGTTCAATCTTCCAAAAGAGAAGCTGTGGGTGACGGTTTATGAAACAGATGACGAGGCTTTCGACATCTGGGAAAAAGAAGTTGGTGTACCTAAAGAACGTATCATCCGCATCGGTGATAACAAAGGCGGTGCCTTCGCGTCAGACAACTTCTGGCAGATGGGAGACACCGGTCCTTGCGGTCCTTGCACCGAGATATTCTACGATCATGGTGACCACATTTGGGGCGGTCCTCCGGGGTCGGCTGAAGAAGATGGCGATCGCTATATTGAAATCTGGAATATCGTCTTCATGCAGTTCAACCGTCAGTCTGATGGCACTATGCTCCCACTGCCTAAGCCATCAGTTGATACCGGAATGGGCCTGGAGCGCATCACTGCAGTCATGCAGCATGTGAACTCAAACTACGATATCGACCTGTTCAAGAAACTGATTGCAGCGGTGGCAGAAGTTACCGGTGCAACAGATTTGAATAATAAATCACTGCGGGTTATTGCAGACCATATTCGTTCATGTGCTTTCCTGATTGCTGATGGCGTGATCCCATCGAATGAAAACCGTGGTTATGTGCTTCGCCGTATCATTCGTCGCGCGATCCGTCATGGCAACATGCTGGGTGCGAAAGAGACCTTCTTCTATAAACTGGTTGCTCCACTCATTGAAGTGATGGGTACGGCTGCGGAAGAACTGAAACAACAGCAGGCGATGGTTGAACAGTTACTGAAAACCGAGGAAGAGCAGTTTGCGCGTACGCTTGAGCGTGGTCTGACTTTACTGGATGAAGAGCTGACCTCCCTGAAAGGCGATACCCTCGATGGCGATATTGCTTTCCGTCTGTATGACACCTTCGGTTTCCCGCTGGATTTAACCGCCGATGTTTGTCGTGAACGTAACCTTAAAGTCGATGAAGCCGGGTTTGAAAAAGCCATGGAAGTTCAGCGCCGTCGTGCGCGCGAATCCAGTGGTTTTAGTGCTGATTACAACAGCATGGTTCGGGTTGATGGCGTGACTCAGTTCTCAGGTTATGAACACCTGGACCGCCACTCAAAAGTGGTAGCGCTGTTTATCGAGGGTCAACCGGTTGAATCAATCAACGCGGGTGAGAACGCCATTGTGGTACTGGATGACACGCCATTTTATGGTGAGTCCGGCGGCCAGGTTGGTGATAAAGGTGAACTGAAAACGGCATCGGGTGTCTTTACCGTATCGGATACGCAGAAATACGGGAAAGCGATTGGTCATCAAGGCACGCTGAATGCCGGCAAGCTGAGCATCGGCGATACCGTTGACGCTGTCGTTGATGCTGCCCGCCGTGAACGTATCCGCCTGAATCACTCTGCCACGCATTTGCTGCATGCCGCACTGCGCCAGGTTTTGGGCAAGCATGTCGCTCAGAAAGGCTCTCTGGTCAATGACCACTACCTGCGTTTCGACTTCTCGCATTTTGAAGCGATGAAGCCGGAGGAGATTCGTCAGGTAGAAGATCTGGTGAATGCGCAAATTCGTCGCAACTTGCCAATTCAGACCAAAATTATGGCACTGGATGATGCGAAAGAGCAGGGTGCTATGGCGCTGTTTGGCGAGAAGTATGACGACAGCGTTCGTGTGCTGTCGATGGGCGATTTCTCTACCGAACTGTGTGGCGGTACGCATGCCAGCCGTACGGGGGATATCGGCCTGTTCCGTATTCAGAGTGAATCTGGTACTGCAGCCGGTATCCGTCGTATCGAAGGCATCACGGGTGAGAACGCCATTGCGGCGCTGCATCAGCAAAGTGATTTATTGCAGGACGTGGCGCATTTAGTTAAAGGTGACGTGAACAGCGTTACGGATAAAATCCGAACGTTGATTGAGCGTACCCGGTTGCTGGAAAAAGAGCTTCAGCAAGTGAAGGATCAGCAGGCTGCGCAGGAAAGTGCCTCACTCTCCAGCCAGACAAAAGAAGTGAAAGGCGTCAAACTGCTGGTCAGTCAACTGGACAACATTGAGCCTAAAATGCTGCGTACCATGGTTGATGACCTAAAAAATCAGCTGGGTTCAGCCATTATTGTTCTGGCGACGGTTGCCGACGATAAAGTCAGTTTGATTGTTGGTGTGACCAAAGATCTGACCGACCGTGTGAAAGCAGGGGAGCTGATTGCTCCTATCGCGCAGCAGGTTGGCGGTAAAGGCGGTGGTCGTCCTGATATGGCACAGGCAGGGGGAAGTGACGTTAACGCCCTTCCAGCTGCTCTTGCTGGTGTAGAGGCTTGGGTAGACGCTAAGCTGTAATAAGAAATAAATCACTACACAAAGAAACGCCATAATGTATTGTACAGTATGGCGTTTTCACTATCGCAGGTGGGATAGGGTAGGCCAAAAAAGCCACAAAAGTCTTGTTTTCAACTAAGCTTTACGTATTGATGGCTGATGTCGCAGGCTCGTTACACTTAATGTGGGGGTCATGGCTTACGTTTTACCCGCGGTTAATAGATAATGGCCGGGAAACTGAGAGACCCGACTCTTTTAATTCTTCAAGGAGCAAAGAATGCTTATTCTAACTCGCCGAGTTGGTGAAACCCTCATGATTGGCGATGAGGTGACTGTTACCGTTTTAGGTGTTAAAGGTAACCAAGTGCGTATTGGTGTGAATGCGCCGAAAGAGGTCTCTGTCCATCGTGAAGAGATCTATCAGCGTATTCAGGCTGAGAAGTCTCAACAAACGAGTTACTGATATACCAGGCGTCTCGTTAACGGCGAGGCGCTGATCCTTTTTTCCTGCGCATTCTTGTTTTCCCTTCCTGCTTTTACCTCTGTTTCTCTGCTTTTTCCGACAAATCATTTTTTGTTTTCTAACGGCTATCTCCACAAAAAATAGTGTTTTTTAGGGTGGCAGCCCCTGCTATTTGCCTTGAAACTGCGCATGTTGCGCGTGAATTGTCCAAACAACCCAATGTTGGGAAAAAAGGGTTTGACTTATAAGTGCGGGAAAGTAATATGTGCGCCACGCAGTGCCGATGAGCTTAAACAAAGTTAGTCAGCACAACTCGAAAGAGGCGTATGGTGAGGTGGCCGAGAGGCTGAAGGCGCTCCCCTGCTAAGGGAGTATGCGGTCAAAAGCTGCATCCGGGGTTCGAATCCCCGCCTCACCGCCATTTAAAATGCACCCATAGC
>Ga0105858_1000045_pt1 | contig 77724 bp, 92 predicted proteins | sample OrgsoiDNA_201062_FD_89683 | JGI IMG/M metagenome (GOLD analysis project Ga0105858, IMG submission 89683) | Permafrost soil microbial communities from the Arctic, to analyse light accelerated degradation of dissolved organic matter (DOM) -... | ecosystem: Environmental > Terrestrial > Soil >...
CAAGCGCATCCGTGATACCGAAACCTGCCAGCGTCGTTGGGTTTGAACCCGCCGTTACGCGACCCTTAGCATCTACGGTCACCGACTTGTACGTACCAGCTGTTACACCGGAGGCGGCTAGGGTCAGCGGCAGCGAGGTCGAACCGCTACCAGTAACATCGCCGGAAGCAGTGATGGTTTGGTTAGCAGTCAAGAATCCCGAAGGGTTGGTCGTGCCGTTATAAGCAGTGTAGCCCAATGCGGTATTGACGTCAGCCGCAGCCAATGAGGCACCAGTGGTGACTCGACCCTTAGCGTCGACCGTAACTTTCGTGTAGGTGCCGGCAGTCACACCACTGTTAGCCAAAGTCAGTGCCAACGTAGTAGTACCGCTACCAGTCACATCACCAGAAGCGGTAATCGTCTGATTGGCCGTCAGATACGCGACGTTGGAACCAGCCGTCACGATACCTTTTGCGTTTACCGTAACGTTGTTGTACGTCGAGGCCGCAACACCGGATGCTGCAAGGGTTACAGTGATCGCGCTTGTACCCGTACCCGTCGCATCACCACTCAGAGTGATAGCCTGGTTGGACGAGATATAGCCGTTCGGGTTCGACGCGCTGTAAGGCGTAAATCCTAAGGCGGTTGTAACATCGGTCGAAGCCAAAGCTGCACCCGAAGTTACTTGGCCCTGAGCGTTGACCGTGACTTTGGGGTAGGTACCAGCAGTTACACCAGTGTTCGTGATGGAGAATACTTGACCAGTCAAGGTCAGACCCGTGCCAGCCGAATATACTACACCATTGCCTTGTAGCTTCGTGTATGTAATGTTGGTAGTGCCGATAGTGACAGGTGTCGAGTTGGTGTTCACCCATTGCGTCAGCGAATTGGCAGTACCGTTAATTACCAGGATTGCCATACCTTCGACTTCTGCGCCGGTACTTACGTCAACCGCCCGGGACCAAACGCCAGCTGCGGCTACGTATACACCGTTGGTAGTTTGGTCAGTCTGGTCTTTAACCAACACGCGGTCACCTGCCAGTGTGGTGTATCCGTCCAACGTCTGTAAGCCACTCAAGGTGATGTTGGTACCAGTGGTGGTAACTTGCGCGTTGGCCTTCCACGTCGTACCTACGGTCACGCTTGCGATTGCGTTGTCTACGTAGATTTTATTGGTAGCGTCCCCGTTGGCTACTGGTGCAGGCAAGCCGGTCAAGGTCGCGCCACTGGTCAGCGTAATCGTACCGCCGACTGTTCCACCACTCGTCGCATTCAGGGCATCGGTAATACCGAAGCCTGCCAACGTGGTGGGATTTGAGCCTGCGGTAACGCGGCCTTTGGCGTCAACAGTCACTGACTTGTATGTGCCGACTGCAACACCCGAAGCGGCCAAGGTCAAGGCGACTGTCGTAGTGCCTGTACCAGTAGCATCCCCGGAAATGGTAATAGCTTGGTTGCCTGTAAGGAAACCGTTCGGGTTGGTACCACCATTGTATGGCGTAAAACCCAAAGCGGTTGTTACGTCCGTAGAGCCGAGCGCAGCACCCACAGTAACGCGGCCTTTGGCATCGACTGTCACCTTGGTGTAGGTTCCCGCCGTGACTCCTGAAGTAGCCAAAGTGAGGGCCAGAGTGGTAGTGCCACTACCACTCACATCACCAGAAGCAGTGATGGTTTGGTTAGTGGTAAGAAAACCTGATGGATTAGTCGTACCGTTGTAAGGCGTATAGCCCAGAGCCGTCGTCACATCAGCCGAAGCGAGTGCAGCAGAACCTGTCACCAAGCCTTTTGCATTGACTGTAACTTTGGCATAGGTACCAGCTACTACACCGCTGTTTGCCAGCGTCAGCGTGATAGCAGTCGAACCACTACCAGTAGCGTCACCGCTAACGGTAATGGCTTGGTTAGCCGAAATATACCCGGATGGGTTTGTGGCATTGTATGGCGTGAAGCCCAATGCAGTGGTGATGTCCGACAAAGCAAGCGTACCGCTCGCCGTAATCAGACCTTTAGCATTTACAGTAACCTTGGTGTAGGTCCCTGCGGTAACGCCGCTATTGGCTAAAGTAGTAGCGATGGAACCAGAACCGCTACCGGTTACGTCTCCGGTCAACGTAACCGAACCAACGCCACCGGCAGCACTGAATGTCAAATTGCCGTTACCGTCGTCGATGATGGTGACGTTGGTACCCGCCGTCAATGACTTCAAGGTCGCCACGCCAGCCGTCAGCGAGTTAATAAGCGACGTACCCGTGCCGGAACTTACAACACTCGACAGCTTGCCACCAATAGTGGCCAGCAATGCAGCAGATACGTCAATGTTACCAGCGCCATCAACGGTCAGATTGGACGACACTGGAACTATGACACCACCCAGGGCAGTCGAAGTAGCTGGCGTCAAGTTAGCAACTGCGATAGTTATAACGCCTGCGTTGTTGTTCAACGTTACGTTGGTACCTGCCTGCAAGCTGCGCAGATTCAAGGTCCCAGCGGTTATAGCATTGATCAGGCTGACGCCTCCCCCTACCGAAGAAGCGTTACCGAGTTTGCCATTGATCGTTGCCGACAGCGTGGCCGAAATGTCGAGGTTGCCCGAACTATCGACCATCAAGTTCGACGAACTTATGATGACGCCACCCAAGACAGACGTGGTGGCCGAAGGCAGCGTGTATGGGCCTGGTGCACCGATCAGGTCCGTATAATTACCCGTTCTGCCAACAACCGACAAGCCTGGCAGATTGCTTGCGTTGACCGTTACGGCACCCGTTTGACCGTTAACCGAAGTAACTGCGCCTGCACTTCCACCAGTAGGAGGTGTACGCACAGCGTAAACAGCGGAACCAGGGACGATTTCGTCGCCAGGTTGCAGTTGTCCGTTTTTGTATACCATAACCGTCGACGGCAACGTCACATCGAGAGTTTCATTTAGGTATACGTCTAGCGAATTGGCGAAGATGATCGATGCCGAAATGGCTGGCATTGGCATTGCAAAACGCCACTGGACGCCATCGAACACGTACAGACCTTGGGGTTGCGCACCGACGTCGTGAAGCAGGATGACGACGAGGTCTTCTACGCTTTGAACCAAGGGAAGCGTGCTTACCACTGGAGCCAAAACTTGGCTCGATGCGGCGTCCCGGTGCATTGTGACCGGATAGTAGAATGCGGATGGAGTAGTCATTTTATATTCCCGTGGTTAGGTTATTTCAACAGTGGTACATTACTGACTTCGCCAAGTAAAGCGCACATTTCTTGGGGGCCTTTTTCACTGGCGATGCTTATTTGTGTTGCCATGTTTGTGATGAATGGCACCAGCCTTTCTTTGAATTCAGGATGGCACCGCATTGTCTGCAAGTGGTCGGCCGGTATCGATCCGCTTGACAACATAAAATTCTCTGCTCGACCTTGCAGCTCAAGCAGCCATTCTTCTTGTTGAATTGCCTCCGACTGCCGAAGAATATCTAGGTCAGCGAACTTGCACTGCGGTTTTAACTCGGCCATAATGGCCTTGATATCGGCCAATTCTTGTTGGGCGCCCTTCAGATTCATATCCCAGGTTGGAATATCGGCTTCTTGTTCGATTTTATCAGCCAAGGCTCCTAGTCGAACTGACTTTGGAATATCGTCCTGCGCAAGAATTTCTTCGGCCTCAGCAATCTTAGCCTCACGGCGCAATAGCTGCGATTCGGCATGCCGTAGCTTACCCTGTATGTCGATAAGTTGCCCGTACATAAGAACATAGGCCCCGTCTGCCGTCTTGCAGTCGCCGGCCAAGAAGTAACGAAGTTGGAAGCCAGAGTTCTGGCGGTGTGGTTTGGAGTTGATGGCATCACCTATGATTTTGGTTAGTTGAGAAGTTTAAATACTTACGCCAGTGATACCTTGAGAAGCGGCGGCGCCTCCATTGACGCCTTGTGTTAGTAGTCCTCCGCCGACTATAGAATCGTCTGCATACTGATATTTGTAAGTCTGGGTATTACTTAAGCCGTTTATGTAAACAGCATTCGTGTCGTTTCCTATAGCTGCCCCACCACCTGTAAAAGATATAGGAGAAGTGGTACTGTTTACGGTTGTTTCGCCACTCCAAATATATTTTTGAGTGGTCGTGGTCGAGCCAAAGAACAAACCATAACTACTATTCGATATTGCAGTTCCTACACCATAGTTACTCGCCAGCGCAGTGGCTAGTCCCGTTGACCCGTCTACCCAGGAGAATTTATTGGTTGTCTTGACCCCTGGACTAGGGCCTCCTGTAGCTGCTATAACAAATGAGGAGTTACCCGCCATACCCACAGACGTTGCGTTTGTTACCAAACTTGTGGTGACTACTGCTGTGTCTGAGGGAAAATCATAAATCATCAGGGTTTTTAGATTACTACCTACGGATATAAGCATGCTAGTGGCGTTGCACGCAGCCGCACCTGCCGTGATTGTGGCTGATAGCGCACCGCCATTTGAGGTAGCATCAATGGCATAGTTGTAGACGTCGGTCTTGAATTCTGTACTAGCGGTAGTACCCCCAACGCAGATTACAGCTTTGGTTATTATGCCCGCACCTGTCCTACTAGAGGAAGTAACTTGCGTGGTCAATTGAGTTCCTGCCGATACTACATCAGTCGCAAAAGAATATTTATTAACGGAGCGCGCCGTGGGGCCAGCAAGGGCCGATGCAAATATCCCAAACTGTCCTCCGGGAAATCCGCTTTTAGCAGGTAATCTGCCGAACGCCGACACTGACATAGCTCCGCGCATTCCCATTAGTGTCATGGTCTCACCTATAAAATTACTTGAATTGCGCTACGGACGCAAGAACCGTGTACGTCGATGCTGCGGTTTTAATGATGGTGAAGGTATAAACATCGATGCCATTAGCGTTACCTGATGTCGGTGCACCACCCAACCACTTAGGCGTCAGTGTAGCACCGTCTATTTTAACGGTTGCTGTAAAGAAGCCGGTGCCACCCTGCGTTACCAATCCAACCACTGTCAAAGAATCACCAATAGCCATTGCCGCATTCAAAGTCGTGCTAGAACTCATTACGAAGTTCCACACCCAGTTGGTACCAGCCGCTCAGGTATAGTACTGAACAGCACCAGTGTTGACATAGAAGTTTTGGGCTGCTGCAATACTGCCGCCAACTATACTTGCGGCTTCCACTGCGTTGGCAAAACGAGCAGCCAAGTTAGTGGCCGAACCATCAAACTCTTGAAGGGTGCTGAATGGAGTTGAGGCACCGCTAACCGCTTGACCATTCGCCTTCTGATATTGATCGCAGCGCCAGTTACCACCACCCAACGAAGTGAACTGTGCAGTATCACCAGCGGCTGTTACTATGTTGGCAGCACCCGGCAAAATCATAGACGTTGCGTTGTAAGTCAACGTCGCCGCTGCGTTAAAAGATACACGGCGCACTGCGCCAGCTGCGATGGTTCCAAATGAGGTTATTATGTTGGCGCCGGTTATGAGTATATCGTTACTTGCCAATCCCCCAATGTTTACCGTAGTAGAGGATGCTATATTTACAGTCGGCGCCTGATTTATGGGACCCGTCATCGTACCACCGGCTAACGGCAATTTGGTAACATCTGGTGAACCAGCCAATGGGGACCCGTTAGCTCGCGTATAGTAATCACACCTCCAGTTACCAGAACCCAAAGACGTAAACTGCGCACCATCGCCAGCTTGCGTAACAATGTTAGCCGCTGTAGGTAGAATCAATGACGTCGAATTGTAAGTCAGCGTCAAAGAACCAGCAAACGTCAGTTTGCGAACTGTACCGCTGGTAATAGTGTCGAATGCCACTATGCTGGTAACACCGCTGATAGTTATATCGTTAGAGTTAGCAGCACCAATCGGAGTATTAGCTGCCGATGCCACAGTCACGGTTGGAGCCAAATTCAAAGCACCCGTGAGACTGCCTCCGGTCACAGATAATTTCGCTGGATCGGAGCTTGGTGCAAGTGATTGCCCACTAGCACGCTGATAATAAACACACCTCCAACCCACACCGGTTGCAATGAATCCAGCAGTATCACCAGCTGTAGCTACTATATTAGCGCCGGTAGGAAGTAACATTGTTGGGCTGTTAAGCAGCATCGGCGTGCTGGCAAACGTTACGTGTCTTATGGCACCGACTGGGGCTGAGTCGAAATACTGAATCGTAGCAGTTCCAGTAACCAAAATATCATTTGCAGCGGCAGAACCAGCTGGAAGAATACCTTGTGCTGCCAAAGTAACGGTCGGTGCGTAGTTAAGCTGACCACTCAACGTACCACCCGTCAACGGCAACTTCGTTGGATCAGGGGCACCTACTAGCGGTGTACCATCCGCGCGTATGAAACTCAAGCACTGCCATACCGTGCCACCATTAGAAATGAACAGCGCAACGTCACCAGGTTGCACCACTATATCTGACCCGGTAGGTAGAATCAATGCTGGCGAACTTACCAACGTTAGAGATGCCTTAAACGTCAGGATACGCAGTGCGCCGCCAGCTGTACTGTCGAAGCCATTGATGGTGGTTGTTCCCGTTATATTGATGACGTTACTGGTTGCCGCCCCTATCGGAGTGCTGGTAGCGGATGCCACCGATTGTGCGATGTTGTAATTGAAGGCACCCAGCATCGAATCGCCTGCCTTATTGACAGGCGTAAAACCAAGGGCCGCCAAGATATCTGAAGGGGCCAAATTCGCACCTACAGTAACACGACCTTTAGAATCAACAGTCACGCGAGTATAAGTACCAGGAGTCACACCCGTAGTTGCCAGAGTTAGTGCCAACGTAGTCGAACCTGTACCAGTAGCATCACCACTCAGTGTGATGAGTTGGTTTGTCGATATGTAGCCCGCAGGGTTCGTAGCGTTGTAAGGGGTGTATCCTATTGCTGTTGATATATCTGCTGTGGTCAATGCCGAAGCGTTGGTGATCTGACCCAGAGAGTTGACTGTAAACTTACTGTAGTTACCAGGTGTTACTCCAGTCGGAGCAATCGAAAACTGATTACTTGCGATTTGAAGACCAGCACCTGCGGTATAAGCAGGTGGAGGTGGCTGCAATTTTGCGTAGACGATGTTTGTCGTGCCTACGGTTATTGGAGGCACCGCAGTGTCAACCCACTGTGAAAGCGCGTTATTAGTGCCGTTCAGTACCAAAATTGCCATACCAACTAACTCGGTACCATTCACCAGATCAAGCGCACGGGTCCAGGCTCCGCTGTTAGCCAAATAAACACCGTTTGCTGTTTGATCCGTTTGGTCTTTGACCAACACTCGGTCACCAGCTTGCGTTGCGTAACCGTCAATCGTCAACAAACCACTGAGAGCAGGCAGATTTGCGGTAGTCGCGACCTGCGCGTTTGCTTTCCACACTGTACCGTTTGCAACACCTTGGAATTGCGTATCGACGTAATTTTTGTTTGCTGCATCATTAGCCGACAGAGGGTCAGGTATCCCCGTCAACTTGGCGCCGGAGTTGAAAGTTACGGTCCCACTCACGTTACCACCCGTTACCGAGTTGAGCGCATCTACGATACCGTAACCTGCCAATGTAGTTGGATTTGCACCCAACGTTACCCGACCTCGTGCATCCACTGTTACCTGTGTGTAAACACCAGGCGTTACTCCGCTAGGACTAAACGTCAAATGAAGTGCAGTTGTACCAGTACCTTGGACGTCACCCGTGACTGTAATCAGCTGGTTACCAGTTATGTAACCAGCTGGATTCGCAGCATCATAAGGAGTGTAACCCAAGGCCGCCAAAATCTGTCCCTGCGTTAACGACAATGAAAGCGCCACACTGCTGCCACTGTTATCGACAGCTATGCCACCAGAACCCGTTATGACTATATCCCCGGTTTTCGTGTTGACCGAAGTTACGGGGAAAACCACACTAAGTGTTCCATTAGGCAGGACACTCAGGCCGGAGCCGACTATAATGGCACCAATTGTGGTTGCCGTTGCAGGGACGGCACTAGCTGCTGTAACCGTACCGTCACCAGCTATTGACAAACCATTGCCGATTTTGATGCCTCCAAGTACAGACGACGACGCAGTAGGTAAAACATATGAAATGGTTCCGTCCACTGCTACACTCAGGCCAGCACCTACTATCACACCACCCAACGTTGTGGCAGTGGCCGGTGCGAGACTCAGCAGACCAGCCAACGTCACGTTTAGGCCATTACCAACTTGCACCAAACCCAGAGCAAGATTAGTGGCAGGGCCGAGGTCAGAACTTATGGTTATTGCACCACCAGTAGCCGATACTGCAATACCTTGACCCGCTGCAATGGTGTTAAGGCTCACAACGTCAGCAACAGTGCCTACGATTAGCGATTGACCACTAGAAGGCATCGAGTCCTGCACGGCTGTCAGCTTACCATTAATTGTGGTCTTCAGTGCTGGGCTGATATCTATGTTACCGCTACCATCAACCACTATATTAGGACCAGGAACAATGACGCCACCTAGTGCCGTTGTCGTTGCTGGAGCGAGTACTTCTTGACCTGCTACAGTCAGCGTGCCATTGTTGTCATCCGATATCGTGATACCTTGGCCCGCTGCAATGCTTTTGATTTTGGCAGTAGGAGCGCTGGACGAGAAGACCAGCGAATTACCAGTGCCAGTCGTTTGAACATTTTGTATAGCACCGCTGATTGAGGCCAAAACAGAAGCCTTCAGATCGATGTTACCACTACCGTCCACCAGAATTGCCGACGTAGATGGGACAATGACGCCACCCAGACTTACGTTGGTCGCAGTCGGCAGTTGATACGCGGGTGGAAGACCAACCAGGTCAGTGTAGGCGCCAGTCTGTGCAACACGCGCAAGACCCGGCAAGTTTGCCGCATTGATGGTCACTACGCCAGTCTGTCCATTGACGAGCGTAACGGCCGGAGTTTGACCTGGTGGGGGCGTGCGCACGGCGTACACCGAGGTACCATGTACTATCACATTGCCAGGTTGCAGTTGTCCGTTTTTGTAGACAGACGAGAATACAGGAACAGTGACGTCATCCGTTCGGTTATAATAAATGTCCAGTGCGTCGCCTCGAATAATGCACGCGGAGATAGCTGGCATTGGCATTGTGAAGCGCCACTGAATGCCATCGAACACATACAAACCTTGGGCGGTTACACCTACATCTAGCCCGAGAATGACAACCATATCCTCCATGTTCTGCACCAAAGGCAGTGCAGCAACAAAAGGTGCCAAGTAGGTATTTGACTCAGCATCTTGATGCATCGTCACCTGGTAGTAGAATTTTGATAGCGTTGTCATTTTCTTTCCATCTTAGGTTAAGTACCAGCGAAGTGAAGCTGTATCGTAAATAAGGGTGACTGCGGCGTTTGCTGTAAGGCTTGTAGGAAGACCAGTTACCGAGGCACCAGTGCTGGTCCACGTAACCAAGGCTCTACCTGCCGTAGACATAATGGTCATCAATTGACCATCAACTGCGGCTGCTGCTGTAGGAAGGGTTATGGTCAACGTGATGCCTGCAGTGCCCGTTAGTATGGTACGACGAGTTGACAGAGTTTGAGCCGTCAACCCGTTCGTAGCCACCACAGTCTTTGAAACGTTTGCCTCCATGCCGATCAAATGAAGGTCGGTCGTCGCAATTTCCTTAGTTACCCCCGCCTGCACTACTACTGGGCGAGAGGTAGCCATGATATTACGCCAGTACTATTGGCTGCAATGCTTGGAACACCATTGCGGTTGCTGACACAGCGAAGCCAACGCGCTGTACCGTGTCACCTGAACCAGTAGGAGCAGTTGCACTAGGTGTTCCAGCGGTCGTACTGCTCAGGAACTGCAAGCCTGGTGTCAGACCGCTTACCTGCGTGTTCGTACCCTCGAAATAGACAAGCGCACTGCCAGAAGCAGCAACTGCGGCCAAAACAAAGCCGTCGCATTCCTTACCTGACGTCGAACCGTCAGCCTTACGCACGTTGGCAACGCCCGCGTTGTTCCATACGTTGACCAAACTACCCGCTGCCAAAGCCTCAGAGGCAATGATTACTGACGTTTCTGGCACAATACCGACAGGCATTACGCTCACGTCCAAACGACCAGTGCTATCGAGAATTGGCGTTTGACCAGCATTGGAGGCACCGGTCGATACCACAACACCATTGATAATCGTGATGTCCAGTACACCGCTTGCGTTGAGTGCTGGCAGTTTATTGGCATCCGCTGCACCAGCACTGGTTGTCAAGGCATACTCTTCGGTCAGTGTACCTGCAACGTTCTTGATGAATTTCTTGGTAGACAAAGTACCCATGATTTAATCTCCGATGATGATAGGGGTTTTAATAGTGACGATTATCGTCTGTGGTGTTGTTACCTGACCTACAATAATTACGAAGCCACTTGTCGGCACATCTTGAGTTAGGTACCCGCTTATACCGCAAAAGACTGGTAGACCCGGTGTCCAGTTCCAGCTTGGTTCAGTTAACTCACCGCTCAGTTGAACATCAACTATCGCACCAGCTACAGCTGACCCGATGGTAATGCCTAGAACGAGATTTGCCGCTGTGATATCGTCGGAGGAGGCGTAGGTTACACCTCCTATGGCAATCTTCATCACACGGTGACCACTCACATCAGTTACTGCTGTGTAGGCCAAAAGATCAGGCCCCGGCGGTTTTGGTGGAACACCTGCACCAGGGGTAAATACTATGTACACTGCTGAACCTGCCGATAACACATTACTGTTCAGCAGCTGGCCATTTCTGTACACGACTGCACTACTATCAACGGTTATATCGGAAATCAATCCGGTGTAAACATCGATTGTGCCGCTACGTGTAAGGTTGGAAGTCACCTCATACATGGGTGCGCTGTATTTCCAGCGTCCGTCATAGACGTATATACCTTGGCCAAAATTACCAACGCCTAACTGCAACATAACCACTTCTTCGGATAAAGCCGTCAACGGTAATGCAGTCAATACTGGCGCCAGTGCTTCGTTTGAATTGGTGTCCTTGTGAACTACGACCGGGTAGTAGAATGTTGATTCCGTACCCATTGCCGTCTCCTTAGAATATTGAGTTCGCCACGTTCAACACTTGGAGACGCGCTGGTACGGTTATAGCGGAACCGTTCAGAACCTCAGTCATGGAGGTCAGTGCGTCAGCGTCAGCCAAAGCATTGAACCCGTGATGACTCCAGAACCACCCTGCGCTATCAACTGCGCCAGGTAACTGGGCTACCAAGTCTGGGTTTTGAACCAGACGATCATCACCGTAGACGTCGGTCGAACATGCAGCATAATTGCTTCGGAACGTAAGACCGAATATACCGCGACCACGGAAATTGTATCCGTCACCAGACGCTACATCGCCATTGCCATATTCGTTAGCGTATATTAGGCTCCCGAGCTTCTGACTATTCTTGACGTAGTTGGGTGCGTAGGCTTTCGATGCGTCTGTCAACTGCATGGTAAAGTGACGCGGCCACACTGCTACAAGACGATTAGGATCGAGGTAGTACAGGTCCTCGGCGAAATGCGTGAACGCCTGGCTCTCATGGTACGCTTGGGCCATAAAATAACGAAGCCGACGCGGTGTGTTAATGTCACATCGAACCAGAGTTTGATTTATTGCGTCTACCAAAGCTTGGGTTGCTGCCGCTTTGCAGAATGTGGTAAGTTGATTGAGGGTAATCATTGAGTTCCTTTCACTCGAAGTACCGCTAGTTGAAAACCTTGACTGCTGCTGCGTATAGGATTAAGTTGATAGGCCACATCTACGTAAACAGCGTACTCACCTTCAGGAATCTGGTCTCCTGTTAATACCTTATACTTGGAGTCCGTGGTTATTTCGCTTGAGAATTCCCGAACAACGTTGTCTTGGTTGTCCACTATCGAGACTTTAAGTGAAGTACTCTTACCAATCTCGAAGTTTTTAACTGGTATGTCTAATACGGCGCTGTGGCCGAATTGCTGTTCTACCAGATGTACTACAGGCCTGTCGAATTCATGGTCAGGCTGCACGTACCAATACATGGGCAGAAGACTGACGATCCCTACGCCTGTGAAGAAGGCGATTACCAGGGACCTTACCATATCAGTCCCCCACGTTCACGTGAGCCAGTTTGATTTCAACTGTCTCGGTACGTATAGGATTCTTTGCATACGTCATTTCAGAATACAGATCGTACTCGCCGTTTTTTACCGAACTAGGAATTTTAACGACAAGATTGCCAAATTCTTTGCCAGATGCCAACTCTTGGGGGTACGAATAGACAGTAACTCCATTCGCATCAACGAGACGCATCTTGTAAAGAACTTGGCCAGGTAATTCAACTGCCACCAGATCAATCGTATTTCTGCCTTGCGTAACATGATGTGTTTCATGCGACGCCACAAACGTTGCCTTCATCCCACCTCCCGCGACCCAATAAGCAGAAAGCGCTAATAGGCCGGGAACGCATATCAAGGTGGAGACGGTCCATCCTGCGGACCACCATGCCTTGATTTTCAAACCAACTGAAACAGGAATGAGATTCATTTGTTAGCCTCTTTATCTTCAGGGATTTGAGGTACGCCGAGTTTCGCACGGAAGATGGCGATGAATTCCTTCCATGCCTTGTTACCCATTAGACCACCAACTGCAATCATGATGGCACTCATGGGGCCGTGGATGTTGGCTGACTCGCAAAACCAAAAAGTCATAACGCCAGTAAAACCAGAAGTAATGATGTCAATGATAAGGCGACCAAAGTGGAATTTCTTTGCTGAGTTAATATATTTGACTACTCCGCCAGCGCAGGCAACCGCAAGTACGATAACATATTGCTTTATTGGATACCCGAATGGGTTCTGCATATCCACTAGAGTCTCCTTCGTAAATAAGATAAAATTGAGACAGTAAATAGTTAAAAACCTCTTACAGGACGATCATGGAACGCTTGCTAGTGATAGATGGGAATTGGTACTTACACAGATGCTTTTTTACACTCAAAACATCACGACCAATTGAGGACGTTTTGCCTATGAATTTTGTAGGCTTAGTATGCAAAGATGCAGCAGCGGTAAAAGCAACACACCTGCTCATTGCGTTCGACGGACCAAATGTTTTCCGCTATAAACTTTACCCAGAATATAAGGCGAATAGAGGAGGTGGTAAGAATGATTCGGAAGAGGAGGGCGGCAAAGATATATACCAGTACTTGCCGCATGTGCGAAAGCTGGTGGAAGAACTTGGTTGGGTGTTCAAACAAAATTCTAAACACGAGGCCGACGATATTGGTGCCTCCGCAGCAGCGCAATATACCCTGCCTACTGTTATAGGAACTGCTGACAAGGATAGCTACCAATTGTTAAGCGCGCGCGTCAGGTTATACAACTCGACGACCAAGCCGCCGATTTTCATAGACGAAAAACGAGCCGTAAAAAGAAAAGGAGTCGCCATAAATCAGATGGTCATGTTTCAGACTCTGATAGGCGACTCCACAGATAACATACCAGAGCTTATGAGCCCTGGGAAAGCCAAAAAGATGATCCAGCAATACGGGTCGTTTAAAAAATGGTACGCGAAGGGAACCGCAGAGGACAAACGTTGGTTAAACGTAAATACCGTCGCACTACGGTTGAATCGCAAACTTGTTGAGCTTGTTACTGACCTTGCGTTACCAGACATAGAGGAGTTGAAGGTCCCTAAGAAAACACGTCAAGGGATGACAAGAGCTTGGTACGAATATCAAGACTTCTTATACCCTAAAACCAAAGGGCTTTTTAATAAACGTTGACACCCAACGTACCATTAGCGGCTGAAGCTGTTATAGAAGCATTGGCCAATACGTAACCAGATGTTACTACGTCACCTGAGTACGTGTATTGCGCAATGTGATTTCCTGTCGCTAATGCAAAAAAACCATTTGTGCTAGTACCGCACCCTGTCTGAGCCAAATCGCCGAGAACACTACCAGAACTACTAGAATCAGACGAGAAGGTATATTTGATAGGTGCCGTACTGTTGCTGTTGGTACATATCAAACCTACTACACCATTACTTATGGCCCCACCAGGTGTAGGACTGTAGCCCAAAGATGTGGTTGTCGACACTGCGTCGCCGGCATAGGTATATTTGTTTGGCAGCTGCGGGCTTAAAACAGGGGTAATAAATATACCGACTGTTTTACTTCCGAATGCAGTTATGTGCCCGCCGTTGCCTGTTGTTCCCAAAGCGGTTCCTGATGCAACAGACTCTGGGCTATAGGTAAACTTGGACGTTGCATTACTTGTTCTGCTGCCAGCGACTATACCTAACGTTTTATTACCAACGGCACCTCCACTAAGACCAGTAGCTATCAATGAAGCTGACGTAGTTACCGCAGCATTGGAAAAAGCGTACGACTTTGTCGGTAACTGGCTATCGAATATAAAAATACCGCGTGAGTTGGGACCAAATCCACTACGTGGTGTTATACCACTCCCCAGTGAAGTACTCGCCGCTGACGCTCCATTGGAGAACTGGAAGGTCGAACTTACATTTAAGTTGGCGAACAGACCTATAGTTCCGTCTGTAAGAATGACCTTCCCTGCGGAAAAGAATTTTTTGGATAACATCACATCACCCGCGCATAAATTGTCGTACCACCATTGTCGGTAAAGAAGACAACAAAATCCGTGCCGGATGACTGGAAGTTTGTGGTCCCTCGTTGATTAGTCATGTAGGTAGCGAATGAGGTGGTAAATGTACCATCCGGATTAACCCAAGTAACTGCGGCTGGGAATGTATGGGTAGCAAGCCCTGCGTTTACCAGCCGCATTTGCACCTCTGCATAAACGTTCGCAGCAGGCCAACCACCAATAGTCCAGGTACAAGCGCCACCAGTGAATGTTACTGCCTGCACGTTTGCAGTAGCCTGAGACAAGCTAACTCCTGCACCAGAAGCTAAGGTGCCAATGTTAACGAACGTCATGCGGATACCTGTCGCAACACCGTTGGTAATATTCAGTTTAGTAGCGTCACCAGGTATCGTAACGTTCCCGCTACCATCAGGACTTATTCCATTAACAGTCAGCAGAGTTGCTTTCAATGTACCATCGACAGCAACAGAAAGACCGGTGCTGACCTTCACGCCACCTAATGTAGTAGTGGTAGCAACAGGCAACGTGTAGGTAGAAGTTGCATTCACGGTTCCATCACCTGCTATCGAAAGCCCTGTACCGATCTTGATACCGCCCAATACGGAACTTGAGGCGATTGGGAGGGCGTAAGTAGCACTGAGAGTTCCGTCACCAGCTACCGCCAAACCAGTACCTACTTTCACTCCGCCTAAAACAGAGGTAGTAGCCGTCGGTAGCGTATAGGTCGAGGTCACACTAAGCGTACCGTCCCCTGTCACAGCCAGACCACTCCCTACCTTTACCTGCCCCAAAACCGTTGCTGTAGCAATAGTCGATCCTGTAGCCACTTGCTGCCATGCAGACCATACGGTACCAGTAGACTTGCGCCAAAATTGATCGTTGGCAGTTGTCCAACGCTGCACAGAATTACCACTACCTCCAACCGTAAGGGGGATAACCTCTAGCGTGGCATCCAGGCCCACAATAGAAGGCGCGTCCACCAGAGTTGAACTGACGGCAGCTGTTATGATGAACAAACCAGTTACAGTGTAGTTGTTCATATCCGCGCCGGACGGAATTACTGTTGGGTTTATGAGACCAATAACAGAAGCGGCAAGGGTGACGTTACCACTCGCGTCTGGGCTCAAGCCATTGACTTTCTTAACAGGTGCAAAACCCAAATCGATTACGTCAGTACCAGTGATTACGATATTGCCGTTTGTTGGTAACTTAGCACCACCGCGTACCGACAACGACATTGGTGGTAGTACATAAGCTGGTGGTGCACCAATCAAATCAGAGTACAAACCGCTTTTACCTACCGCAGAAAGACCTGGCAGATTTGTAGCATTGATGATAACGTCACCAACCATACCGTTCACAGAAGTCACCGCACCGATAGAGTGTGGATCGACGGAGCAGGTGCCGTCGGGTTGCACGATCAAACCTGCACCAATCTTGATGCCACCAAGTACAGAGGCCGTGGCAATGGGGACCATCAAATCAATGGAGGCCGTCGCACGGGTAAACATTTGGAATTTATCACCGACTTGAGGCTCTATGGCTAGCGGTGTATTGAAACTCAGGGTCGCTGTGGTGCCACTGACGATAGTGGTCTTCACATAACGGCAGATCGAGTACAGAGGACCTGTAATAAACTCTATGATGAGTTGCCCAAAATAACCGGGCACCATGTTTTCAGAATAATCAGCAATGCCAATCGTAATCGAATGGCTGTCGAACCCTATGACTGTTGCCGATAAAATGGTCGAGTACTGGTATACGTCAAAGTTCCACAGCCCCTGGCGGTCCGTGTAGGCCAATAGTGGGCTTTGTTGCGTAGTTGCCCCCTGTATAATGTACATATTTGGTGTAGCGTCAGCCGACGGCGGCAATACATCGGGCGAACTCAAAGCTGCTACACGAAATTGATTGTTGGACTCCGCAAGGTCAAACCACATCAGGTAATTGTCACCTACCATCGAAAGGTAGACGTCAATGCGTATCGAATTACCGACGGTCAAACCGACTGCTGTTTTGGCAATCAATTCAGTTGACACGCCAAGGGCGAACAAGTTACCAGCTTGGTACAGGCCGAATTCACCGAAGTCGTATGGACCAGCATTGTAATCGAGGTATATTGAATATTTGACGACGTTAGCATTAGCCGCAGCTGGTGCCGACGGCGCGCCTTGTGCTATCAGCGAACCGTGGATATCAACGTCGGTAGGCAGCGGTACGTAGTTATAGGCTGATCCTAACTTGAAGGTGTCGAGCGTTATCGGACCAGCGGAGGATTGCAGTTGGGCCACTGCGTAATTTGTCAGTTGTACGAACATTTGAATTCCTTTAAGTGTTTACGCCGCTTATGCCATTACTGACGGCTGCCGGAGCTGCTGTGTTTATGCTATTAAATAAGGTACTTGCTGCGGTAGTGTTTGCACTGTAGTTGTAGACATTAACGTCACCAACCGTTGTCATTGAAAATACCCCCACAGTACCGTTACCTGCGGCTTTAAGGCTGTTACCATTTACAGTAAGCATAGAAGTTGCGGGTGCAACAGTCTCAGAAGCCCACGTGTAGCTATTGGTTGTTTTTGTCGCGGCTACACCACCCACAAGTATTATACCTTTGGTGGAATTACTACACGAGGCACCATTAAACGAAGCGTTCACTAAAGCAGTTGCCGGTGCTACGGAGTCGTCGGCATAATAATAATTTTCTGTGGTGGTATTTCCACCTGCACCCCCGAACACCACAAGATTTCTATTTGCGTCTCCGCAAGAAGTACCGCTGTTAATATTGGTTGTCAACAAAGACCCGGGTGCTATCACGTCTCCGGCATATGTATATTTGGCTGTTATAGCATTACCACTGCCTGAGGAGGCACCGAAAAGACCGAGAGTTGAATTACCAAATCCGGTACCACCAGTACCCGTCGTTAACCCTAATGACGCTGTGTTGGACGCCACCAACGATGAAAACACCAGTTTACCAGAGGCCGCTACGGACCCTGATACAAGGAATATTCCCATAATGGTATTTGAAGCACCAACCCGAGGTGCTGATTGGGTAAGATTGGGTCCTGTAGCTATGGTGTTGTCGGCGAATGTATAGCGAGTGGTGGAGTTTGTCCCACTTGTGCCTGTTTTATAGTAACCATACGTCCCATCTGTAGGTGGAGGTGTTACCGAAATGCCTTTGTGTAAGTATTTTTTGAGCAGCATTACATCACCCGCGCGAAGATTGTTGTACCACCGTCTATGGACCAGAATATTGCAAAGTCAGTACCAGAGGTCTGGAAGTTCGTTGCACCAGTACGTTGATTACCGATGTATGTCGTGAATGAGGTGGTAGTGGTTCCGTCAGGATTTACCCAGTGAACTGCCGCAGGAAATGCGTGGGTTGCGAGGCCAGCGTTGGTCAGGAAAAACTCAATCTCACCATATGCCCCTGCAACAAAACCACTGAAGGTCCATGTCGCAGCGCCACCAGTAAATGTCGCACTATTCACGTTAGCAGTGACCAGATTACCAGGCACTGACGATCCTATTGTACCAATAGCATTGACCTTCAGTTGCAAACCCTGTGCAACACCACTTACGATGTTAAGTTTACCTGAGACATCAACCGGTGTCACCGAGATAGTGCCGTCGCCTGCAAGGTTAATACCGGTACCTACTTTCACACCACCTAGCGTCAACGCTGTTGCAGGCGGCAACGTGTAGGTCGAACTAACGTTGAGCGTACCGTCTCCACCAATCGTTAATCCAGTGCCCACTTTCACGCCACCAAGCAACGTAGTCGATGCTATCGGTAGTGTGTACCCACCAGTCGAAGACAACACACCGTTGCCGTCGATAGTAAGACCCGTGCCCACTTTGATAACACCCAACGATGAAGTGGTAGCTATGGGTAAAGCAACGCTTAATACGCCAGTGCCGTCCACGTTCAAACCGCTACCGACTTTCACACCACCCAAAATGGAGGCCGTAGCTATCGGCAGGTTGTACGAAGTGGTGGCAGTCAGTACACCGTTAGCGTCGATACTCAAACCACTACCGACTTTAAAGCCCCCCAATACAGACGAGGACGCAATTGGTAGAGTGTAGGTCGAGGAGGCGGAAACGACACCGTTAGCGTCGATGCTCAAGCCAGTACCAATCTTGATACCACCCAGTACCGAACTAGACGCAGTAGGCAACTGGAAGTTCGTAGACAGTGTACCGTCTGCTTGAACAAGCAAGCCGCTACCAACTTTAATAACACCTAGAGAAGATGAGGTTGCTATTGGCAGCGCAACACTCAATGTACCATCCGTTTGAACGTTTAGACCAGAACCCACTTTTACACCACCTAGCAGCGTAGTCGTTGCTATTGGTAGCGTTTGCGTAACACTGATGGTCCCGAATTGATCGACGGTCAAACCAGCGCCAATGCGTACACCACCTAGAACAGCGCCGGACGCTATCGGCAGGTTGTAGGCACTCGACAGTGTACCATCGACAGCAATGGCCAACCCACTGCCAACTTTGATGACACCTAACGAAGTCGTTGTGGCGATAACAGAGTTCGCTACCTGATTCCATGGACCCCAGACGCCGTTGGTAGATTTGCGCCAGAACATTGAGGTCATAGTAGACCAGCGTTGAACAGAATCACCCGTACCAGTGACACTCAGCGGAACCACCTCCAAGGTAGCAGCCTCTTCCGAAGGTGCGCTTCCAAGTACAGCAGCAACAGCAGCCGTAACAGTAAATAATCCGGTAGTGGTATAGGAATCAAGACTGACTCCCAAAGGGATGGCTTGCGGATTCACCAAACCTATTGCGTTTATTGGGACAGTTACTAGGCCGTTTCCATCAGGTATAAAGCCATTCACGGCCTTAACTGGTTGAAAACTCAGATCGAGTTGATCGATTCCGAAGATCGTCAGATTACCAGACGGACCCAGCCGTGCCCCACCGCGCACGCTGGTAGACATTGGTGGTAACACGTACGGTGGAGGTGCCCCAATAAGATCGGAGTAGAGGCCAGTTTGACCTACACGCGAAAGACCAGGTAAGTTGGCAGCATTGACGACCACAGCACCCGTTTGACCATTGACCGAGGTCACCATGCCCAGCAACGTTGGATCGATAGAACAAGTACCATCTGGTTGAACTACAGACCACGTCCGATCTTGATAGCACCTAACGTTACTGCCGTAGCAATTGGTAGGCTAGAAGCAACAGTGGCGGCGTTGCGTTTGAAGACCTGGAATTTGTCACCTACAATTGGCTCTATGGCCAACGGTGTATTAAAACCCAACGTAGTGGTCTGCGCGTTGACAACTACGGTTTTGATGTAGCGGCAGATCGAGTAAAGCGAACCCGTCACGAACTGCAATATCAGTTGGCCAAAATAGCTTGGTGTCAAATCGCTGGAGAAATCAGCGTTAGCAATGGTAACCGACTCGCTATCAAAGCCGACGATCGGTGCGCTAAGTACCGAACTGAATTGATAGGAGTCGAAGTTCCACAGACCCTCACGATCAGTGTAGGCCAAGATGCTGCTCTGCGTTGTATCTGCGCCAGAAATGACGTACATATTCGGCGTCGAATCTTTGGCCGGTGGCATTACATCAGGTGAGGACAACCGAGCTACTTGGAAACGATTGTTGGACTCAGCAAGATCGGCCCAAGCTTCGTAGTTGGTGCCGACCAACGAAATATACATATCGATGCGCAACGAGTTACCAGGCGTCGTGGTGTCGTTAATTTTAGTGATAGGCGTGGTGCTCGCAGCCAAACCCACCAAATTTGTGCCCAAGAACAAACCGACGTTACCGAAGTCGAAAGGACCTACGCTGTTATCCAAGAAAACGGAGTAGCGTATCAGGTTACCCGTTAAGGCTTCTGGTAGCGAAGGAATACCACCTACGGGACCAACTTGTACACCGTGTATGTCCGTATCTGACTCAGAGGGTAGAAAATTGAAGTCCGAACCCAACTTGTAAATGTTGAGGATCGGTGGTAGCGAGCTTGCGTTGAAAAGGGTTACCCCAAAATCGGTGAGTTGTACGTTCACGTTAATCCTCCATAATAAACTACCATAAAATTGATGCCAATGAAACCTAAACAAGTAGCGAATGAACTGCTGGCAATATATTCTCAGGCATTAGATTCGTCGTCGTTGGACAAACAACACCCTGGTCGTATAAAAGCTATACGACCATCCCAATTACCTTTCTGCCCGGTGTCTTTTTTTATACGACATGCTACACATGGTGTATATAGAAGCATGGACATGCGTGGGAATTTCTTTGTCAACATTGGAACCAGCATGCATACTGTGTTGCAGACATTTTTGGGAAAGCATACTCATAACGGTAAGGGGGTATTCTTAGGAGATTGGCAATGTAAGATATGCCGTAAAAAATACCCACTCTCCTTTAAAAACGAGTGCTGTGATTTTTCATGCCACTACGAAGAAATAGGAATAGATTTTTCATTCAAAAAACACCCAACTCGAAAATTGGTGGGGCACATAGACGCAGTATACCGTGATAAGGCTGGTAACTACTGGGTGGTTGATTACAAATCAACTTCCCTTAGGGGGGCTCTTGGTAAGTCTAAAACACCGGGTGTAGTATATCAAGAACAGATAGAAACCTATGCTGCTTTTTTACGTCTTAAGTATGGCATAAAGGTTAAAGGCATCATTTTGTTCTTTGTACCTCGCGATGATCCTAGTCAACCAGTAATGTGGACCAAAACTTTGGACATTGACGATATCAGGCGTATTATAAAAAGAACGAAACGTTACATGCGACAACACGAGGAGGTGATGAATGTCGAAACCAAAGCTGAGGCAATGGCGCTAGCAAAATATGGTTCATGTTCAAATTATTTCTGTAAAGAATGCAAAAAACCAGACTTGAAGAGTGCCTTGTTAAGAGCATTCAAGTCTGGTTTACGTAAAAATTATTTACCGCTTACAACCCTATAGCGACAATTATTGAAATGCCACCTTTCATTAATACCACGAGGGCTGCCAGTTATACCGCAGACAGGACACGTAACGGGTGGAGGAGGCTAGTAAATAACAGCGTAAGGGAGGATATATGAATTGGATAAAGCTTTTCGATTGGTACGGCAAAAGACCTTTGCTTCGATCCTTCAGACCTGGTGCCGTACCAAATATAAAGAAGTTGCCGAATCATGGGGATGTGGCGTACAACCAAGAAGATGACTTGGTGTACGTCAATCGCTACGGCAATATTGTGACCTATAAACCGGAGCAAAAGCTATGCCCAGTGCGCAACGAAAAACCGTCTCAGTGACGCTCTATGTTATACGCGCCAAAACCTAAAGCCGCAGCGGTTGACCAACCTCTAAATAACCTGGTATGCAAGGTAGCACGGTTGATTCCACGGGCCAAAGCCCAAGCAGTGACGGACAGAGTTTTACCTTTATAAGTAAGGCTCCTACCGTTCCGTTCAGAATGTGCTTTCTTCCATGCATCGGTGTGCTTATACCCTACTGCATATTGATTACCTTGTATTCTCTGACTATTTGCCTTTTTCCAAGCATCGTCATGCTTCAAACCCAGTGCGTGACTATTACCTATCATACGCTCCGACGCAGCATTTTTCCAAGCATTAGTATGTTTTAACCCTAATGCAAATTTATTATTTGTCATTCGCTTCCTATCTAATTGTTTTTGTATTTCAGTTCTGATAGTGCCTGTGGCATGATTGTTACCTCTCATGCGGTAGGAGTTATTAGCCTTCCACTCATCCGTATGAATATAGCCTACAGTACCGTCACCTCCATCCGTATGATTAGCAAGTGTCCCTATCCTCGTGTCTTTTCGGCCAATTCCAGCTATTAAATCGATCTCAAAAGCCTGTGCCAAATAGTCACTGACTCGCGTAGGCATTATTATGATCTTCGGTTGTTTTCCAGCCTTCCATATGGATCGAATGATGCTGATTTTATACTGGCCTTTTAAACTACCTTTGTAGTTGGCAGCTTCTTTAAGGTGCGCATAGGCTCTATTTTTGGTTCCCTTTCCTACGTAAAATATTTCGTATTTGGTATTGACCACAAAACCACTAGGACAAACAATAGGTCCGTTGGAAGCCTTCAGCGGGTTGCAATATAAATATACATAATGTTGGGTGTAATTCTCATCTACATTAAGGGTTATACGGTGATCTTTAAGATCGTGTAGTTCAGACGCAAGCCCTAAAAGGTACTGAAAATAATTAGATCGTTTGGTATAAGGGAAATGACGCCCCTTATATGCCGCAATTGTGGCGGCTAAAGGTTGGTTGGTGATACGAGGCATTTTGGATACTCCACTAAGTAATAGACAGATTCCCCAAGGTAGCGGTGTAGTGGCACCGCAGGGCTGGCCGGCCTTTTCCCTTGGTTCATCATAGAAGCGAACAGTAAATACTGTTGCTCAATTAAATTGAAGAGGAATTCGGTATGACAACCCAACGCAAGACGGTTCAGGTTACCATAAGCAAGACCATACAAGTGGTTCAGTTTGAACCCATAGTAGTTGCCATAACGGAAACCGCTGAGGTCAGCAAGGGTGAAGACCACGAAGAAATTATCGCTGAACTGCACGAATCAGTTTCTGCTCAGGTTCATAAGTATATGAAGCGTGAACTCAAGCAATGGAAAAAGGACCATAAATGAAAATTCCTCCTTGGCTTTCTAAGCTTTGGTATTGCGGGCATGAGGTTCCACCTCCGGCGCACAAGGTGGAGAATTTCAAGAAGGCTTTTGGTGGCGATGGTATCATTTATATGACCATCATGTGGGACGGTGTGTTTCTGTCTGTATCAGTCGGACACGCGGTTCTGCATACAGGATGCTACACCAAGACCTCAACTGTGGTATGTCCTCGTAATTCAGGCGTTCAAGATGAAATGCTTGTAATAGCGACGGAGGTATTAAAATATGGTAGCAAAATATTAACCAAAGACTGGATCAAAGCATGAGCTTTCACACAAAATATCGACCAGAGAACCTCGAACAAATTATCGGTCATGAGGCAGCAGTAACACGAATGTTGGGCATGATTAAGAGTGGTAAGGTACCAAGCTCAATCGCCATCTTCGGCCCCACGTCTGCAGGTAAGACAACGCTAGGTAGAGCGTTTGCTGCGCAGGTCAATGGTTTGGAACGTATTGGCCAGAGCAGGGACTACATAGAAACCAATGCAGCCGCTGATAAGTCAATCGAAAGCGTTCGGCAGATAGAACAGCAATCTAAATTTCGGGCGCAGCACAAACGTCGGTTTATTCTAATCGATGAAGCACATGGCCTACTCAGTAACCCGCAAGCAGCAAACGCGATCCTGAAGACCTTAGAGGAACCTGCCAAGGACACGACGTTTATTATCTGTTCAATGGAACCTGCGAAGTTCTCTGCTACAGAGACTGGTCGTGCCATGCTGAACCGTTGCTCGCAATTCGTTCTGAAGCCGCACTCGCCGAAAGAATTATTAAAGCAGGCAGTACGAATTGCAAAGCGGGAAAAAATGAGCTACGTACTGGAGGAAGGCTACACGGTATTGAAAGACCTGGTGAGAGGTTGCTCGGAAATGCGTACGGTAGCGAATATGGTCGAGGCCCTCAGTCAGTATTACGACGGTCTAGAGAAGAAACCAAAGCGTTTGACCGAGCAGCAGTTGTCCGACGTCATCGCGTCTACGGAAAGCGCTGACGATGCTTTGGCAGCTACCGTAATGGCGGCAGTCTACAACCTGCAGTTTAAGGTTGTTCAACGTAGTCTGTTGGATGTTCAGGAACCATTCACGTTCGTAAATAAGTTGATGTGGGCAAACAGTTACATCCTCAACAGTGCGGTATTGGAGGGCAAGCGACATCGTAAAGTGTGGCCATCAAAAACTGCAAAGGACCTGATGGCGGCAGCGGGTTCGGTTAAACTCGGTGTCTTGGCAGCTACGAATGCATGTTTGGTCGAAGCCAAAATTCAGATCATGGGTGCAGCGGCTTCACCTGAAGAGGTGTTGAGCTTCCGCCTCTACCGCCTCATCATAGAAATAAAAGCGATGGTGGAGAAATGAAGATCAAGAAATTGGAGACGGTCAACCATACCTGTGTAGTCCCTATGGGATCGATCTTGATGAAGCTCAGCCAGCCTAAAGGATTGGGTAGAAACTTCGGCCAGTTAAAACCCGACGCTGAGTTTACATTGGTATGGTTGCTGAGCGACTGCAAAGAAAATCAGGTCATATCGATTGAACTTTTTCAAGACGGCGATGAGGTGCCGTCTCATTATTGTTACCTTAGCGGTTTTAAGGTACAACACGCCCAGCATACATACTACCCGTTTGCCAAATACTTCATAACCTCGGACTAAACATGCTAGAACTAGAATCCCTGAGACTGAAAAACGCACTGTTGTTCAAAGACGTTGAGTTCAAATTCGTACCCGGCCTAACAACCATCTATGGCCTTAATAAGGTAAGCGGAAAGGCCACAGGAAACGGCAACGGCGCCGGTAAGTCGTTTTTCTTCTCGCAGATCAGGGAAATTCTACATGAAGAACCTATGGTGGGGCAGAAGACGGACGTACTGAAGACTGGTACACGAAGCCTGGGCATCAAGATAGAGGGTAAGCGGTACAAAATCGATAGGGCTAAAACGGGCCTGAAGATTATGAGCAAGGGTAAATCAAAATTCCGGACCAAGCCGTTAGCTAAGGCGTGGCTCAAAAAACTGCCACTTACAGCAGAGGACTTCGATACCTACGTTCACCTCGATGCGCGTGTACCCCATCCGTTGGTCATGGGTAAATCAACGGAGCGTAAGAAGTTCTTTACCTCCTTCTTTGGCCTTGACCGAATGGACGTTGAGCGTCGTCTGTTCATGGCAGAGCTTTCTAAACTTGCCAAAGTCAAAGCCGCCTACAAAGAACTACGGGTAGAATACGAGAAGGCTAAAGAAAAGATTGAGGGACTCGATCTTGATGCCCTAAAAACAAAGGGACGTAAGTTGCGGGCTATGCTCGACGATCTGCATGAAAAGAACAAACGCCTGCAGAACATCACGCAGTTGCTTGCATTTGAGCGCACCGCCAAGAAGCAGGTAGAGCAGTACCTGAAGCTTGTGGTGGACGACTTGTCGGCAGAACGCTTCGACGAATTAATGGCCGACGTAAAATACAACATCAAGGTCAATAAAGCAGACTTAGCTGAGGCTCAAGCCTGGCGAGAGTACCAAAAAGATGTAAAGCGCTATCACAAGGCTCTAGAGAGGTTATCACCGTCAAGCCAGAAGATGCTGGAAAAGTATTCAGCAAAAGATATACGCAAAAAATTTGGTTCAGCGGAAGAAGATCGTATGCATGTGGCAGCTTCTGTTATGGAGACCGAGAACCGCATTAAGTATAACAAGAAGCTGACGAAACCCACAAAGGTGGAAGACCCACAGATCGACCCAAAAGAACTAAGGGCGAAGCTTGAGTCCCTAGAACACCGGTATGACCACGCACGCAAGTTCAAGACTGGTGTATGTGATACGTGCGGGCAGGAGGTCAAAACGGTAGACCCAAAAGAGTTGAAGCGCAAAATAACAAAAATAGAGGTCCAACTCGAAAACCACGAAGAATACAAAACTTACGTAAAAGAACGCGATGAGTATAAGAGGGCTGTGGCTGAGTTAGCCGAGGATGAACCACAGCTGGAGGTCCTTCAGGCAAAGCATGACAAGCTGCGTCGTCGCGCAAAGGTATTCGACGAGATACAAGGTTTGCCTGATAAACCCACGAAGTTTGAGGGTAAAAAGCTCGAAGTGGAAATTCTTGAGCGTATGCTTGAAGAAGACCGGGAGCGAGTTGCATTGCTGGAATTTATACAGCCTAATTTACAGACTATTGAAGAACTCGTTGCACTAACGGACAAGCAGCGAGGTGCGTATAAAATCGCACAGGCTTTGCAAGATAAGATCAACGACTACCAAGAGAAGCTGTCGAAGGTCAAGGTCAAGGTTGAAATGGGGAAGGAAAATCTTGAGACCTATAATCGATTGCGCAAACGCCTAAAGGAAATGAAGGTAGAGCTTGAAGACGAAGAGGCATTGAAACTTCTGGTCGACAGTTATTCCGATAAGGGAGCCAAACGACTGGCCATCAAGGCAATCAGTAGTCGCTTGATGACGGAGGTCAACAAGTACGCGCGAATAGTATTCGGTGAAGATTTCGATTTCTTCTTTAAGTGGGAGTCGTCCGATTTGGTGTTGGGCGTAAATCGTCGGTACGGTAAGAAGGTGATAACCTCCGATGTGCGTAAGCTGTCTGGTGCAGAGTCGAAGCTTTTCACTTACGTACTGATGGCAGCATCAATGACCTTCCGTTCAGAACGCAAGCGCTGCAACGTTTTGATACTGGATGAGCCGACTGCCAACTTTAGCCCCGAAACATTTGAAATGTTCAAGAAGCTTGTACCCATCCTGAATAAGATATTCCCGACCATCATCATTATAACGCCTAAGAGCGATGAACGTTATGAAGGAGCCGACGAATGGACAGTCACCAAAACAAAAACAGAGGCCAAGTTAGTTCGTGGTCACCCTCATCAGATAAGGAACAAATGATTATCCACGCCTTCGGAGTTTTATGCTCACCCCTTGAACTGGGTAACGTTTTGAAGAAGCTCAAGATCAGTCACGCTATGGTTGATAACTCGTTGACGGCCCACACCAAGGTTCGGCATCTTACACCAGTTCAACCTGCGTGGCCCATCATCTTGCCTTCAGTGAAGGCTTGCTCTCGGTTTCGATCCAAGTACACGCGCCAAATTCTATTCATATGCGATTCACTATCGCAATTGAAGACCGCGAATGTAAAGATTCTGGACCCAGTCGATATGATGCGTTCAGTTCAGAAGGCATTGGAGTATGCGGTTGCGAATCCCATAGAGTGGAAACTGGCTGTGGTAGAGCCAACACTCGATGAGTACGTCAAGCACGCTACCAAACCATCGTTTCTCAATGACGTGCAGACGGAGATTTACCGCATTACGCCCTACGATCTAAGAAAGGCAGTGCAAAGCGAAGTCATTGCGTACCTGGGTGGGTTGCTTGGCTACCGCAAATTGATGGCACGTTTAAACTCCAGCCACAAACTTACCAAGATAAAAACACTCGTGCTGGCACCCAAATGTGCGGTACTCAAAGATGCTATCACCGCCTACCGACACGGCCAAGACCTCAAAGAAGTAGCAGAAGCCTACAAGGTGGAGACCTTCGAAATTATGTATATCGTCAAATCATCGACCCAAACAAAACCTTAATTTAATGGGGATACAATGAGCATATTAACGGTTCAACTTGTCGATGGTCAAGGCACCCTTAACGTTGCTGACAACACGTTAGTCTATAATGGCAAAGCGTTCGTCGATCCTTCGGATGCTTTCTTTGTGGCTCTCTACGCTATGCCGATTGATGCACTAAGCCTTCCGTTCGAGACACTGCCAGCACAAACGTTGGTAACGCAACAGGCTCAGTTAGCATGGGTACTTAGCTACCTTGCGACTGCCGAACCCACAACAGACCCATCGTTGGTTGTTCAACCCGATCCTGCAAACGGGCAGTGTGTCTGTGGCGTAACTTGTCAGGGCACGCAGCTTTCCTACGTAAAAGTAACCACGGAGTCCTAAATGAAACAGCCTTTCGCTACGAATAACAAACTTGGTCTGCCTTTGGTGCAGCCTTCGGCTCAGACTTTGCTGCCGATAATTTGCGGTGGTAATGGCAACATCCAAGGCTTTTACCCTATTACCAAAACGACCTTCACTGGCTCCGAGACTAGCTACACCTTAAGTGACGGTCCTGTGCCGATTACGACGGTAACGCTGCCACAGAAAGTCAGTGACGGCACCGGCACACAGGGCGTTCCGCAGTACATGGCTGCTGTGTGGCCTGACGACGAAGAACACGACCGCCCATGGATAGGCTACAGCGACTTTGTCCCTATCGGAGCAGTAGGTTACCTTGGTGCTGACCACAAGATGCCGACACAGGGTTGGGGAACTGCGTATTACCTGGGCACTCTGGTTACCAACCTCAAGTTCAACATGGATGAACTCGTGCCTATTCCACCTACCACCACACCGCCTTCCGTTACACCAGCAACGCTGCGCTGGGTAACCTCAGTCGAGGCAGTATCACTTGATTCGCAATGCCCATTCATTGACTTTAACTGGGTGACGCTGTTCAAGGCGTCCAGTCCAAATGTCGATCCACTGCGCATCGATGTAATAAGCAATCCGGCTGGTGGATTCTTCAAATCCACGCTGGTGGCAAATCCTGTCGTCTCTCCACTGGGTGGCACCTACTTCGATACGGTTCGCCTGATTCGCCTGTTACCAGCCCCTGCAGGTACGTACACGTTCCAGTACGCGGTCACTGACACGCAGAACAACGTGACCCAAGTAACGCTGACTCTTACGGTGGTCTAACGAATGCTTCTTAAGGTTTGGCTCTCGTTTGGAGCCCTAGCGCTAGTCGCCTACTTGGTAGATCGATTCCGCAAATAACAAGCCTGCTATCAGAAATGGTAGCAGGCTCTGTCACCGCTTGCTTGATACTCTCGCGCTCAGGCATAGTAAATAATAGATTTCAACAGAAGAAAATCATGCAAATCACAACCACTACCGACTCCCTGCAAGAAGCAATCCGAATCGTTACCCGCTTGGCTCCGCCTGTAAGTGGTAACGTCGCAATCAATTCGGATGGTAAGAAGTTCATCATCACCTCCAACAGCGAAACCTCTAGCTGTTCGGTCATACTCCCTGGCGAAGTAGAAGGAAAAGCCAATACCTTCGCTGTGGGTATCCAGTCCATTCGTGACGCGACCAAGGGCCGTAAGGAACTGGTCATCAGTTACGATAAGACGCTTTGCAAAATCAAGAGTGGTAATTATCGTTGCGATCTGCCAACAGTCGATGCTATGCAAATCGAAGAAGACACGGACGCAAAAGAAAAGAAAATCAAGGTCAGCTCTGAACAGGCGGTATGGTTACGGCAAATGGTCAGCACAGTCGGTCTAAAGCCAACTACGCTGGTGGCCGCATTCATGCCCCTTAGTGTGAAGTTTACCAAGAAAGGTGCGTTCATCGCCTGCTACGATATCAATCATATGTCATTCGTTCACTCCAAAGAACTGGTGGGTGACATGGAAGTTAGTTTGCCTCTGGATATGTTCGCGTCAGTTCTAGATGCTTTCAAAGGTGAGTTCAAAATGGAACTCTCGCGCGCCAACCTGCACGTATCAAGCAAAACAGTCAAGGTGGTTATGGCCTTGCCTCAGGTAGAAGAAAATGCGCTGCAACTGCAAGAGGTCATAGACGTAGTTAAGGGTCTGAAAGACAGCAAGTCAGTTGACCTGGAAGTTGAGAAAGAGGCGTTCACGGCTTTCTTGGACAATGCGCGTGCTGTAGCTACCAAGGAGCGCAGTGAGGTTCAAATGAAAATCGGGGAAGGCAAGTTATCAATGGCAGTCGTAACTGCTAACGGCGCTATTCGTGCAGCAGTTAAGGCCACCAAGAGCAAGAAGGTAGAATGCATGATCGACTTCGAGTTCTTGGACGAAGCAGTTCGCAAGAGTCAAAATACGGTCAAGATGCGCGTTGTTGAACCGGACTTCGTTGCCTTTGATCTGAAAGTAGGTACGGTAATCGTGTCGCTTAATCAGGATCAGGAATCAGCAAATGAAGAGTGAGTTCAAACTCTACATCGATGCTCCGGTTGGCGTCTTCTACGATGACGGAGAAGACGGTTTCTTCCTACCAATTTTGGGTATCAAACGCCTCACACCAATAAAGATCGTAAAGGAGCTTACGCTCCGCTGCATGTTCTCGGTCTTTATGTGCGAGGCAGAAGGACAACGATGCGGCTTCTATTTCGCATCCCAATTCAAGGTCAGCAATGAAGGCGGATACCTTATTACGTACATGAACAGACGTAAAGAGGCGACTGAGGTTGAGACTTTGATTAAGACACCGGAGTTAATCCTCTACCATTATCCCAATAAGGGAACGTTGGCCATTTCGCCTAAGGTCAACGATGAAATAAACACAGTCTTCCTAGAACAATAGAGGTACACCATGAGTCTCAAGAGCGACATCAGGGAAACAAAGCAATACAAAACGTTTAAGAAAATTCGTATTGGTGTCGAAGACAAGCTGAACATGGAGAAGGACCGCGCAGAGGCATTGTCAATGCACGCAGGTCGTGTGTCGCGGCGTATGCACGGCAACAAGATGTACTCACCAAGGGCCTTGATAGAGGCCCTAACGAACGATATGTCATGTCGCAGTCGTTTGGTTGAACTTCGGGTGCAGGCCTCAATTCAAATCGAGACCCTACAAGAGGCGATCAAGGCATTCAAACGCTTCGTGCAAACTGATTACTCCGAACGTTTGAACAAGACGTACAAGACGGTAGGTCAACGCTCCGCCTTCATGGAGAACATGATTACGGCGGCGATGGAAGTCGAAGGTCAAGGCAAGTCGTTGCTCAAGTTGTTCGATGACCTCATTGCGGACGTGGATAAGACTTCATATCACCTGTCCAATATGGTTGATGTGGTCAAACTGATTTCGGACAAACCCGGGAAGACGCTATGAACATCGCTCATCTGCTCCCACCAGGTTATGCGATATCGAGGGATCAGGCGAACGATGGAACGGGTATGCAATGGCACACTACTTTGTTCTACATCCCGCAGCCACGTGTTCTGCTTGCAATCAACGAAGACGGTAAGTCAATGCGGTTGGGTGCACCGACAGCAGACGACATTGAGGTCATTGGTCAGATTCTCAAGGCCTTCATAAGCTACGAGAAAAAGGTGACCTGTTATGATCGTATTCCCGAAGTAATGGATATCCTCAAAAGTATAACAAAAGTGAGTCTGCGGTTAACCACACGGGTCAACAGCGGTAGAATGATGGGAGCGTCGATGGGTATTGACGGTCTCGATTCGATACTACAATATGTCAACCACAGCGTGTTGGCTGCCGAAAGTTATCTGACCATATCATGACCAAGCCAATCAAGATTTTCAAGCGAGAGGCCTTCTTTATTCAAAAGAAGAACCTCACTCCCAAAGTGTTGGACGCGCTGGAGGTCCACAACCGACATCTGTTCTTTGAGGAAAAAGCCTGTAACGGCTGTGAGTGGCACGAGGATCGTCTTGGTGATCCAAGTGGGATCAGTGAGAACTGCGAGGACTGCGCTGCTTTTAAGGGCGGTGTATCATTGACCAAAGACGTGGAAATAAAAGGCAAGAAATATATTAGCCTACCGTTTGGCGACAAAGAACGGATGGAAAAGATCATTGGTTCAGAAGTCGTATATAAGTCTAAGCATGTGGAGACCGAATTTAAGCGACCAATGAAGTTCACTGGTGAGCTGCGGGATCACCAGCGAGAGGCAGTTGACGTATTCAAGAAGAAAAAGAGCGGTGTAATCAAAGCACCGCCACGATCAGGTAAAACCGTTCTATCGACTGCCGCCATTTGTGAAATAGGATGCAAGACCATTATCATGGCTTCGCAGCGCGAGTGGTTGGATGGATTCTATGAAACGTTCTGTGGCTCTGACACACAAAAACCTCTCACCAATGCGAAGAAATCGCAAGTCGGGTTCGCTAAAAAGTACGAAGACTTTCTCAAGTACGATGTGTGCTTGGTAACATGCCAGACCTTTAACTCGGAGAAGGGCCAGAAGCTGCTACGTAAGGTACGCGATCTGTTTACGGTCATGGTCATCGATGAAGTACGCCTGGGAGCAGCCCACAAGTTTGCGACTGCTATCTCACGTATCAATGTGAAGTACAAGATTGGTCTGGATGGTACACCGGATCGTAAAGACGGTCGATTTGTCATCATCAGGGCATTGATTGGTAAAGTCATCTATGAGGCCAAAGTAACGCGACTGAAGCCTAACATACGGCTGGTCAGAACGCAGTACGCAAGGCATTACAAACGACAGGTCATGTGGACTTCGATGGTGTCCTCTCTTGAGAAGGACCCGGCGCGACTCAAGCTCATTGCGAAGTGGGCTATCAGGGATGCAAAGGATGGGCATATGGTACTCATTCCATTTGCGCGTGTCACAGTCATCACGGCTTTGTGCAAGGCCATAAACATCATGGCGGGTAAGAAACTTGCGAAGCCTTTCTACGGAGGGCTTAAAAAAGATGTACGCAAGCAAACGATTCAGGATGCTCGTAACTACAAAATCAAAATCCTGGTCGGTAACATCAAGCTGTTAAGTACGGGTATCAATATCCCTCGTGCTAGTGCTTTGTATGAGGTCACTATGTCGTCAAATAAAGAAAACGCGGAACAGCGCGTCTCCCGTATCCTGACTCCGTGGGATGATAAACCGCCGCCATTGCTTCGCATCTTCCTTGATGACCTGGGTGTACGTAAGCGCTGCCTATCGATGGAGTGGTGGCAAGTAATCATGCCTAAGTTCAAGCCCATAGTCTCAACAAAAGACTTGGTTATCTTAAAAGGCTATTTTGCCGAGAAACAGAAAGCCGAACATGCATCGTGGGAACTTTAAGGAGAAGATCATGGTACCTCTTAGCATCTATGCGTCTAAACTGAAAGCCATCTTCAACATGGTTGGCCTGACCTCGACGGAGCAATCGTTCGTGGACAACTACTGGTTGGCGACTGAACGCTCCACAAAGATGGAGGTACTCGATTTGAAGGCTCTGGAAAACATCAACTCGATCTTCAACAAATACTACAAGGATTAGGCCATGCGTATCTCGGTATTGCTTTTCCAAAGTTCGACAACAGGTACCTTATGCTTCTACCCAAAGACGAAAATATCTTCGGAGTATGCTCGCATACGAGACCTGGTTATCACCGAGTTGGTGTCTAACGATATGGTAGTCGTACATCATGTACCGCATGATTTGCCTATGGACAAAATTCTTGGTGAGCCCATGTTAGTCCACCATCTGGTAAACGTATTACGGTCATGTGTGGGAACCTCATGCGACATTCAACTCACGCTCATCAATTCTTATGGCTACATTTTGAGACTGACAGGTATGGCAACTCAGTTGAAAGATGCAGTAAATAAGATCGAGTCGCTGAAAGGCAGCACAGTGATTGCTAATGTGGAAGTGGCACACTGCTAGGTCCAGGAGAATGTATGGAAGTCATTAGTCGCAGGAAGAAAAAACCAGAGCGTAACCAACCAGACGAGGACGATCTGCCCACAAAGATCGAAGTCGATAAGTCCCTGGTTGAGCGAATAGTACCAGGGAGTGTGTGGCGTGCGAAGTCCTTCAAATGGAATCCACTGACCTTTGTGACCGAAAGCGAACAGCTTAACAGCAAGTTCATGGAGTCAACGGTTCAAGATAAATCGCTTCAAAGATTCATCGACGATCCGGTGAGACCACAAACGTACGCAATCGGGGGTAATCCAGACGATGTGCAGGCCAAGTATTTTGCAGCCTACCTAATGGGCCTGCACATGAAGGCATTGAAGGGCCACGCGAATCCTATGTGGGCAACGATATACGGAGGATTCGATAATCCGTTTATCGACAAAGAGAAGGGGCGCCCATCAATCATCGTGATGACGAACCTGACTCTGATATCAACCAACCAGAAACTAGAAAAAGCCAGAGACACGTTGGAATACTATGCGGATATTCCGCGCATTGTAATCAACGTAGGCATCGATCCGATTTCGTTCTTCGCCACCAAGTTGTTTTTGCCGGTGAACGGTATCGCTTACTTTGCTGATTCTCTAATCAAGCGGGCTGTGGAGGTCATCTAGCATGGGACTAAAGTTAGCAAGTCCAAAAGCAGAGCTAAACGTATTACGGGGATTGCTCCACAAAGACCCAAAGATAAGTGGCACACTTATCGGAGCAGTCGATGAGACTTATTTCTACTCGCCAGAATCAATCGAGATTTACGAAGCGGTGATGCGCAACATGAGCGTCAATGGTCGGAACCCAACATACCGGATTCTGATTGAGGACCCAGAGTTAAGCGATGAGGCCCGGGATCACCTAAAGGATTCCTCGGCCAATGTGCAGTCGATTGCGGATGCCAACAAAGCCGCCACGATATTGAACAAGTATAGACAGCGCAGGGGTCTCTACAACATCGCAGCCGATATAGGGCAGCAGTTCAAGAAGTCCAAGGTCGACATCGATAGCCTGATGCATCGTATGACGACGGCAATCAACATCGTTCAAGCCAAGAAGGCAACCGACGATGATTTTCTTCACTTCGGGTTAAACAATAACTCGAAAAAGATGGTCGATGAGATTCTTGATGGGGACCGTTCGGAAGACATCATCCCAACAGGCATCGAAGAATTCGACAAAGAAGCTGGTGGATTTGCCCGAGGCTCGCTGGTAACGATCGGCTCGAACTCTGGAGGGGGTAAGTCGATATGTGCTAGTGCCTTAGCAGTAAATATGGCAGAAGCAGGATACAAAGTGCTTTTAGTTCCTTTGGAAATGTCAAAGAATGAAATGACGGCGCGTATTCTAGCCAATATCACCAATACAGACTTTAGTCCACTGTGGCTTCAAAAGCTATCAGAGGAACAAAAAGAGAAGGTACGTTCGCGGCATCGCAAGTGGGTAAAGCGGGCGAAAAAGCGTGGTGGGCGTTACACCATCTTTAAACCGAAGCAAGACCTGACCATCGAAGAAATCATGGCGTCGATTAACGCCTTTGATGTCGATGTCGTCATCATCGATTACATTAGTTTGCTCAAAGGTGTAGACGGTGACGATCAAGTAAAGGCTTTAGGTCGAGCAGCGCGCTACGGTAAGATCAGCGCTGAGAATAGCAACAGGGTTCACATTCTCGTTTGTCAGGTCGATGACAACGGGAAGATCAAATACGCCAGGGCTATTTCGGAACACAGTTCCAATAGCTGGCTATGGATATCGACGCCGGAGATTAAGAACGACGGCTGGGTTGTTAAAGTTGAACAGCCTAAGTCACGTAACAGTTTAAGCTTCCCCTTCTTGATGCGTATCGATGGTTCAAAGATGCGTGTCTATGGTGTGGGTATGCAAGAGACAGAATCTCTGGCGAAGGTAAAGAAAGGGAAAGAACTTCCCAATTTGGCAACCGCCGATGTTTAACTTTAAGAGGAAATAAAATGAGCGATCAAAACCAAGCAGCAAACCAAGAAGTGGCAGCCGATCAACAAATCACCGTTCGCATCGGTTTCGAGCAGGCACTGGATCAAGCGTCGCCAACGTGGCGTGAGAACTGGAGCCAGGCCGCCGTGGACAACGCACGATTCTTCTACAACGCTGGCGTGCGTGATACCTCGATCTTCGCCTCGTCGGCTGTTCAAAACATGAACCAAGCCATCGCGAACCTGCAAAGCGGTTACCAGTCGATCAACGAACTGGCACAACGTCCTCAACAAGGCGGCGTGATCCCACCGGAGATTGCAGCCGCTGCGGCCACCGAAGAAACACCAGCGGAAGACACCTCGGCCGAGTACGATGCGGTTCAAGCCGAACACGATGCAGTGGTGAAACAGCAAAGTGAAGACGAAACGTCGGCTGATCTGGACCAGGCGCAGCACGACGAATCGCAGGCTGCTGAAACGCCGGTTCCTGCCGCAGAAGAAGCGCCAGTGCCTGCAGCTACGGAAGCACCAGCCGCGCAGTAAAAAGTGCACCATACAGCCTGGTTCTAGCTATCGTAGACCAGGTCTGGCACGCTGTTTTTAACGCTCATTAGCTATGCTACGGGCGCTGGTATAGACGTGCAAAAGGGAGCTAATCCGCAAAGATTAGCTCCCTTTCTTACCTCTGTACTACTTACATTGCCATCGTGCCTTCGACCTGCTCAATGACCTCACGCAGATACGCCGGAGCGTACCCAAACAGCTTTTGGTAGTAAGTGATTTCCTGGTCGGCGTCTGCGCGCGAAATACCGGTAGCCAGAATACGCTTGTGTACGTCGTTAGGAATCTGGATGCCTTGCTCACCTGTAGCAACCACGGTAACGACTTGATCGAAATCAATCACCGTTGCCTGGCGATCCGAAGCTGCCACGACTTTCAGCACTTTCTTGCCAGCGTTCACGCCGACGCAGAAGCCGTAGTCCATGTCGCCCGAAGCCGACGCGAAGGCGACGAATTCACGTTTGGCGACGGAGGCCAGCGCGATGTTGTTCAAACGTGGAACGTTGCCGCGCGGATTGGTTGCCGCCGAAACGAGTTCCGACAGGTCCTCGTTACCGTGACGTGCCAGGTAGGTACCAGAGGCGCCCTTGCGAACTTCCCACAGCGACTTGTCTTTGTCATCCATCATCATGTTGTTCGACATCACCTTGTAGCTGGCTTTCAGTTCCTTTGGCTCGACAACGCGCACTTCTTGGTTTGCACGGATGAAGCCCAATGCAACACCGGCGCGAACGTGCGTGAACGAGTTCTCGATTGGTGTAGCCAGGTTGTCGAGTTGTTCGCTCAACGAAGCCGTTATCGCCTGACGGTCGAATTTGCCTGTGAAGGAAATTACCACTTTAGCGATCTTGTTTGCCATGATCTTGAAGTCGGTGATGGCTACAGTGTTAGGATCAATACCTTTAAAGTCAATCATGTTACACTCCTAGTCTTTGACGCTCTATGGCGGGAGAGTTGAGTAAGCCTCGTAAGTGAGGTCTTAGTAAAATTATTTCTTGCGTATTACGGAGATACGCCATTGCGTTGGATCGCCACCAAGCATTGCTCTGCTAGGATGCGGATCAAAGAAGGGCTTACCGTTCTTGCCCACTATAGCATGATAAGTGCCGTTACCTCTTGGAGACGGACCACTCATTTCGTGGTACAAGTCTGGGTCACCTTCACGCCAGTGATAGATCAGACTTACGTTAGGCAGAAATTCGTAGCCTCTGTTTTCAAGCCAATCATACAGCCTGTTCCAAAAGCCATGAACTTCGTCTGCCAACTGCATGAAGTGAGGGACCTCCGCGATTGGTAGCTCAAGCAGCGATGCTATCACTGCCCGAGCGCAATCACCTTGTATACCCTTTTCACTATCGTGCAGAAACTCTTGATCCTGCGGTATCATTACTGGTCGTCCCAGAAGTCAAACGCGAAGGTGATGGACAGCGAAACCAAACCTGATTCAGCGCCGTTCAGTGCCACCTCAGCTATAACGTCTGGCCACATACCAGTGACACTGCAGGTTTTCGTTACAGCTGGTATGTCGTTGTAAACCACGACCTGTGAGTTGACTTTGTACGCGGAAGCCAGCATACCACTGTTGTTGACCCAGTCGCGCATTGTGTGCCAGCGACGGAACTTCTCGCGCGTTGCCCAATCGCTGGTTTCCAAGAAGGTAGCAGAAATCGAGTGCGAGTAGGTTTTGCGACCAGCGTAGATCAGTTGCACACCATGCAGAGGAACCTCTACGCGGTCGATGGTGGAACCTGGCATATCGGTCGTCTGACATTTGAACGTCAGGTCGCGCGTATCCGAGGACCCCGGAATGGTTGGCAAGAACAGATCGAAGTTCCAAGACTGTGCGGGGTCTTGAATGCTCTGAACGTCTTGCAATGAAGTACGAGCCATATTTTACTCCTTGTTTAGCGGGAGGCCCGAAGACCTCCCTTGGAATTAGCTTGGTTGACCGTTCACTTGTTGCAGCACCTCGGAGAACGAAACGCCTTGTTTCGAGATAACCATCTGCAACTGAATTTCGTGAATTGGAATCACCGGAACGATGACGACCGTTACCACACGAACACCTGAATTCAACTGAGCCGCCGAGTTGTTCGATGAATCGCTGACCACATCGAAGCTAGAAATGCCGCGTGCGTTCTGTATCAATTGCAGGTACTGCGAACACGAGGTAACGATCTGCCGACCGGTGAAATCATCATCGGGTTCTTCCAAGCTATACAGCAGGAAGGAGTAGAGCGAGGTCTTGATGACGTTGATGATACGACGCACCGAAATCCAGCTCAAGGCCGATGGCTGTGCAGCCAAAGTCGTTTGCTCCCACAGCGCGATACCCTGACCGATGAAAGTCCGGGTGTAGTTGACCTGCGCTTGGAACAGTGCCGTCGATTCGCCGTCATCGAAGGTATAGCGCGTCTTCAAGACGTTGACGATACCACGATTCAGACCCGCTATCGAGAAACTTGGATTGGCGACACGGTCCGTGCGGGCGCACAGTGCGGCAGCCCAACCAGAGAACGGTACGAATTGCTGCTTGCCGTTGATCAGGTCGGCTTCCAAAACGTCTGGGTTGAACAGACCGCTGTAAGTCGAGTTCAGGTTCAACTGCAGGTTGCGATAGTTAATCGCTGCCTGGAATTGCTGCGAGTTGGATGGTACGTCCAACATTGCCACCGTATCACCACGACCTTGGGCCAAAGTATCCATTGCCAACTGCACCGTTGGGGTCGCGTGACCACCGTTAATCAACGTGTTGATTTTGTACAGTTGCTTGTTGGCAAAAACGCCGTAAGCAGCTGCCACGTCAAAGGCCGTAGGCGCCGTACCGCTGTCGCCTGACGTCATCAGCGCCGGCAAACTGGAATTGATTTCAGGCACCGTCAACAACGCTGGTGTGTTATTTGTCACCAGCATGTAGTTCGAGTAACCGTTGATGCGACTTTCGAGTTCCGTCGAAGTACCGGTCGAATCGATACCGTCTTGCAGGGTACACAAGAACGATTCGACTGGCGAGTAGACCGAGCGCGTCGTATCGTAAACGTTGACCGTGAACTGCGGGTTCGGTGGCGGCAGATTTGCAGGGCTCGTAATCGGCAGGTGCGTGGTATCTGGCGTGATGGCGCCTGTATCGGTAAACGTGTAGGTACCTTGACCCACAGTCATCAACTCACCTACGGTAGTAGTATCGCGACCGTAAATGACGTAGCCGATTGCCAGTGGAACTGGGTCCCAGGTCAACACATTGGAGTTCGTTACCGAGACACCCGCGATAACGATGACGACCGGCGCGGAGGCAAGTGTTTCGCCTGCCTGACCTAGGGCAGAAACTTGATATTGGTAAGTCGCTGGCGGAAGTACACCTCCGGTAGTGCTGCTACTGCCCAGGAAGTTGGCTGGTGTCTCGATGTTATTCGACACGATTTCCACCGACGTCGTACCAGCGTAAGACCCAGGGCCGTGTATCGGGTAGAACAGCGCGACTGGTGTATCGGATGGTGCTGGCATCAGAACGCTCCAATTAGGCAGCGTAGGATCAGGGATACCGACGGGAGCAGACTCCAACGCAGACACCGTACCGTTAGAGTACAGGGTTACGCCACCATAGACTGCATCGGAATGGACGCCACGGCAAGCCCACAGCGCGTTGCCTTCCTTGAAGTAATCCAGACCACAGTAGACGTCGAACGAGATTTGCGCGTTCGGGTTACCATACTCTGCGATGTAGTCGTCAGCGTTCGTGAAGTATTTCGGGAACGGCGAACCTTGATTGGACACCACCACTTGGCAGGCAACTGACGATGATGCCGAAGTGATAACCTGACTCAGGTTAATTTCTTGGATGCGAACATCCGATCCTTGTTGTTGAAGGATGGTAGACATTTTAGACCTCCTTCACAGTTACGGTATTAGGATGCTTTTGCATCCAACGCGGGTCAACGTCCATGCCGTCCCGCAACGTGGCACGGCTGCGAGCCATGATCTGAACAGAATCGAGTTTGCCATCGCTGTGGCGCACATCAACCTGCTGAGTCGTCCGCGTCAAGTTAATGACTAGCTTCTTCATTGTAGCTCCTCTTAATTGAAGGGAAAGAACTGGGCGCCTACGCCTGCTACCGCCATGTGCATTTCAACCGTGGTTACTACCCCTTGTGTCGCCAACATTTCTTCTGAGGTGTATCCGTGAACAGTGAGCGTTGAGGTGACTAAATACTTACTCTCCGCCTCAACCTTGTTCTCTCCTTGCGGAGTTTGAACCTGCTCGCTTAAAGTCAGCGATATGGGGAACTGTAAGCGCCCGTAGTCCACATTAAATTTAAGCCAGCCTGCTCGTCTTGCGAACAACCAGCGCTTCTGAAATCCCATCACGGAGCCCTGCCCGCCCAAGAACTTATTGGTAACAAATTCGACTTCAAAATCGAAATTCGTCGGCAGCACACGTACAGCTTGCCCTTGATTCTCGTTTACCGATACCATTAAGCCCTTTCGCACCAAGCGATTAGGATTATAGGAATCAGTATTGTGGCTCAAGGTAGTGGGGACCAAAAACATATAAGGGTATACGATATCACGCCCATTGAACATACGCTGCAAGGCCGCTTGCTTATCATTCGCTGGCGTAATGATTGCAGGGCAACCAAAGACTTGTATTGCCCTCAGTACCAGCCCATCAAAGACAAAGTTCTCAATCGGTAGGACTGTATCCATTTTAGCTCCACAAATGGAAAAAGCCGGCCAGCGAAGATGCGCGGCCGGCTTCTGGGACTTACTTGCGTTTGGCTTTGTTCGAGCCTTTGGTCATCGCAGTCAGCGTGGCCGCGAAGGCGTCGTGGTCGAATTCTTCCTCTTCGTCCTCGCCTTCTTCGTCCAGACCGCTCATCACTTCTTCGGTCTCGCCTTCCTCGTCTTCACCACCACCGACCAGGTCTTCCATGTCCTCGTCGGAACCCATGTCGTCTTCTTCCTCATCGGAAGCACGCACAGCTTTCTTGGCGGCGGCGATTCGAGCAGCTTCCATCTTCTGGAACGCCTGCTTGTTACTGGCTTCCAGAACGTGCAGTGCGTAACGCGAATCTGGGGCCGCGATGGCTTTGGCGAACAGTTTTGCTGCCATTGCCATGTTACCTTTGCGACCGGAGGCCAGAGCCAGGGTCACGAAGTCCAGGCTTTTGCTATATTGCTTCATCTTATGCTCCTTAGTGGATGTTTTGAATTCGTACCTGTTCAGTCTTGGTCCAGAACTTGAATACTCTATGAAATTTGCCTTTGATGAGAACGTATATTCTGTAGTCATCAAAGTACCTCATAGCAGCTTCATACTTAGCGCGGTTCTCTATTAAAGCTTCTTCCTTCGTCATCCAGTTATAGTTTGCTAGACCCAATGATGCCAGGTCTTTGACTTCAACCATTGTTCTACCTACAGCAAAATCAGGAGTGTACTTCGCCATGCATTTCTTGATTGGGTTATAGTAAAGAACCTTATACTCGTTTGGTTCATATCTTACTTTATCAAGTGGTACACCGCTATCCTTCAAATACTGCATGAACCTAACTTCAGTTTTCGATCTAACTATAATCGGCTTACCATTGAACTTACCTCTGTACCAAATACCAGTTGGTCTACAAGTTTGACAGCTTCTGATTACCCCGTACGGGGTTGTTACGCATTCGCGGGGAACTCTGTTTATATGCCCACATTTAATATGCTTGACCTTCAAATGACCATCAGCCCTTCGGCCAGATTTATATTCATCTAATAGTTGCATACCTCGAGACAGGGCTATTTTGCAGGCCTCTTCGTGAGAGTAACCAAGTTCCCTACATTCACCACATGGGACTTTTGAACCCTTCAAACAGTCTGGTGAAACACGGAATTTATTCCCACACTTATGCTGGTACACATTCTTTCGCTTTGCACCGACAAAGGTAACACAGGTGTAATCTGTATAACCCAATTCATGTAGTTCTTCCGTATGCGTCTCAGCAGTTCGTTTTATGCGGTAGAATTTGCGCTTGTGAGTACACGAACATACAGGTCCAGCTCTACCTTGTGAGTACCTTACTGTTCTATATAGTCCACAATCATTGCATGCCACAATTAATTCACGCTCACCAAGTATTTTAATGAGCTTGTAGTTCAGTCTGGTTGAATGTTTATCGGCAAACGCCTTAGCACTCATTGGTTTTTGTCCGCTCATTGTTCTATCCAACAATGGTTATAAAGGATGAGGTAGAAAGAACCGGATAGGATTCAGTCAGAGCCGCTAAGCCTTTTCCCTCGAAAACTTACATAGAGAACCGCGCGAAGCGGTTCTAAACTACTGAAAAACCTACGTCACACTCTCAAACCTTTGGCAACCGAACGGCTGTTTGCCACCGAAATCGCGATCTCCTCGTGGATGACCCAGCCCATGCCTGGAATCTTCTCGTTGATGATGTCGGTCGGTTTCGAGTTCAGGCCGCCGCGATCCGAGTAGGCGCCGTGGTTCAGTGCCTCGGAGATAACGAAGAACTCGCCTTGGCTCAGCACCTTGTGTTCTGGGTGACGATAGGCGTCCGACGTGATCGTCATGCCGTACATCACAGCCAGTTCACCGGTCAGCAGCAACTCATGGCGAGCGACTGGATCGACGGCGGTGTAGAACTCGCTGTTACCGACGATGTCCTGATACAGATCGGACGCCATCAGAATGTGTGGTGCTTTCAGGCCCCAGCGAGTGACGTTGGTCTGCACTTGCATCAGGGTGTACGGGGTCAGCTGACCACTGATAATCGACAGGTTGTTGTCGATACCGACGATCTGGTTGACTTGGTTGTACCACAGACGATCTTCTGCGACCATGATTGCTTCGGTCGCCTCGACGTACTTCTCTTGCAGCACATCGCCGGCCGATTGGTTCAGTTCGTTTTGGGTAACGAACGGTCGTGCGACGATGGACAGCTCAGGTGGCGTGTACCATTTGTCGCGAGTGATCTGGCTGTCGATCCGCGTTGGCGAAGTCGACCACACAGCCGTGACGTTTTTGGTACGCAGTGGGAAGCGCGGCACCGTACCTTGATCGACTTGCACACGTGCCAGATACTTGCGCATGAAGCCCTGACGATTGGCCGTGATGAACAGACTGTCGGCCATACGTTCGCCCAGAACGCGGTGAATCTTGGCGTCGTTGAAACCTGCCAACGTCAGTTCACGGCTCGCCTTGACTTCTTGTTGCTCGCGCAACTTGGCTTCGCCGCTGACCAGACCACCGCTCGAAGCTGCGGTCAGGAATTTGATCTGTTGGTTCAGCAGGTCCTTCTTGGACGAAGCGTTAAGCTCGCCGTTGGCACCGACTGCGCGTTCGTTACTGCCCTGGAAACGGTACTCCGAGGCTGCAACGGTTGGGACGCGAGTTGCGCCGATTTTTACTTTCTCGCCCATAATTTTTCTCCGTGATTGATGGTTGATTACGGCAGCTAATTAAGGCGCCGAGAATTCGATGCCCAGATACGGGATATCCGAACCTGGGGCTGCCACGACGTAGCCGTTAATGGCCAGGCCGGTACCCGACTGGTCGGTGATCTGGCCGTTGGCGGCAAGCTTGATTGCCGTCGCTGCGTTCCAGTTCTTCGACGCATCGTATTCCGACGTGTAGATCAGGCCGCGCTTGATCAGGCCGATTTGGCCGATGTATGCACCGCTGTAGCCACCTGGTTGAATGTCGCCGATCAGAGCGCGAGCCTGGACGACGGTCAGTGCGTACTTGTAGGTGACGTTGACTTGATCACCGACGGTCAAGCCGCTGACTTGATTGCCGGTAACGACAGGGCTGGCGACAGCGCTGTTCGAGGTCACGTCGAACACGAACGTCTGACCGGTAACTGGCGTGAATTGCAGCGTCACGATGCCAGTTGCTGGAACGACGAAGGTCTCGATTTTGTTGGCGTAACCCTCAGCGAACGGAGCAGCCGAAGTACCAGCCAGCGAGAAGCCGGCGAAGACATCTGCCGAAGTACCGGTCGATGGCATCACGCCAGCCGATTGAGCGCCTTGAGCGCGGACCAGGGCCAGGCCCTCAGCAGTGATGTACACACCAGGTGCAACCGCTGCCTCAGCCGAGTCCGGGTATTTGGAAAGTGGACCGTAGATCATTGAAACCTCCAATAGTTGAGTTTGCTACATTAAACTACATGCTGTGAATCAGCGTCCCAGAAACAGCGGTTGACTGCCATCCAACTTGGCCGAAGCCGTTACCGACAGCATACCCGGGCGGACCGAGTTACCGATCTGACGTTGACGGGCGACGCCAGCAGTGGCCATCGTCGTCGGCATCACATCGTCGTCTTCACCGAGTTCGTCTGGATCATCGGTGCCGACTGGCAAGCTGTCTTCTTCCGATTCTTCCATATCACCGGAAGTCATATCCAGCGCCTCGACGAAGCCAGCGCGAGTTTCTTTCGGCATGGCCGACAGTTTCGTCGCCAGTTGAATCAGCTCTTTTGCGTAGGCGGGACCTTCGCTTGCAAACACACTGGCCAACAGGCGACGTGGATTGCGGACGCCGGCTTCTACCAGGCGAGCTTCCAGGGCGTCTTGCAGCGGATTCGTCACACCGGCGAAGTACTTGCGATTGATGCCGACAGCGGCGATTGCCATCGATTGATCCATCGTTGCGGCGTTGACTTCGTTGACCTTGCGAACGGCTGCGGTTTGCTTGTGAACCAGTTTCTTCACGCGCGCTTCAACAGCACTCGATTTGTTCATCGCGACCTTCGCCTCGATAAAGCCCATCGAACGCAGGCCTTTGCGTAGGCCCTGTTTGGCGATTTCGGCCGCCGTGACTTCTTGGAACTGGTCGGTCAGGTAGACGTCGGCGCGATCCAGTGCCGTTGCAGCGCGTTCGGTCAGCGTTGCGATGATGCGATTGGAACGGATGACCATCACACGCTTACCCAGCGTAGCAAAGGCCACATTGGTATCGTCGTCAGGCACCTGATCCACGTCCATCAGCGACATCGCTTCGTCACCCATTGCAGCTTCTTCAGGCTCGACAACTTCCTCGCCCTCGTCTTCCGAAATGGATTCTTCGCCTTCGTCGATGTCGTCTTCGGCGTGCTGGCTCAGCGGTTCATCCCAGTCTTAGTCGTCGCCTTCGGCGGTCAGTGGCGTTGGTTTGTTGCTGTTTTCCAGATCAGGTTCCAACGAACTCTGGACCTCTTCTTCGTCCATATCTTCGTCGTCATCCATATCGAAATCGGATGCGTTCTCCAGATAGCCCTTCGCTGGCTCGCCGTCATTCGGCAACGTGCCGATGTTTTGCTGGCAGTCGTCGCCGACCGTAGCCCTCGTTTTCTTGGCTTTCGCGGTAACCGACGAGTGGGTCGAACCACCCGTGTAGTCTTCTGGATCGATCAGCGTGTCGGCGGACATATTGTTTTCGAGGTCTTGGTCGGCCTCGATGATGTCTACGTTACCGCCGTTACCGCCGTGAGTCGAACCCGCCATGGTCTTGTTGCGCGGGACCAGGGGAGTCTTAGCTTTAGCAATAGGCATGTTGCCCTCCTTGTGAATGATTATCTTAAATTACGACCTGCGATTAACCGTGAACTTTCTCTTTCAGGTCGCGCAGTTCCTCACGACGGTCTTCCAGTTGCTTACGCTCCTGGCTTGCGTCTTCCTTGTTTTCTTCCATATCGGCGACATCTTCCTCCAGGTTCATGATTTCTTTCTGGAGGTCAAGGATACGCTGCTTGTCACCGTTATCGTCCTCGAATGCCCGCAACCGGGCAGCTGCTTCGATTTTCATAGCTTGACTAAGCCTTCCATGATGGGTAGCAGTTTCTTTGCAGATTCCATGTAGGCTTCCGCAACGTTCATACAATCCTTCAGGTCCTTCAAACCGTATTTGGCTTCACGTTTGATTTCGGCGACCACGTCTTTAGTAGCACGCATTTTCTTGGAGCTACTGTCCGTATCAATCGAAAGGAAATTGCTTTGCAGTTCGACGCCGCTATCAACCGTTACGTTGACCGACACACTCAGGTAAGGTTCATCGGCCTCATCATCAGGTTCAGACAGAGTGATTGTTACCTCGACTTCCACATCTTTACCCAATTTGGGTTTGAACTCGACGATTTCATCACCCCAGTTGTTCTTGGCCTTCTTGGTATAAGGACCCAAGACCGCCTCAAATTTCTGTAACAGCGCACCCGCGCTGTCGGGACCAGCCGCCATAAGTCTTTTCTTGGCTTCGATTTTCATGGTTACCTCGTAAGTATGTGGTCGCTCAAGGCCGTTGACCAAGCTGGGCTTTCGACCAGTGAGGTCTCAATACCTTGGATACCATGACTGTTTCGGAACGCAATCGAATCAGGTCCCTTGAAGTTCTTGACCACGCGCCAATCAATATCATTGCGTGGATCAAGATGCTGGCAGTATGAGTTCTCGGTCATTGGCTCACCGCAGCAGGAGCAGGTGAAGTTGTCAACCAGTGCACCCATCGAGTAGGTATTGATGTCACCATCCATGACGCGCTGCGCCATTTTCGGGTACTTCTTTTTATCGATACCCAGTAGACCCATAACCTTCCACAGCTTACCTTGTCCGTAGTCACTGACCTTATGCAGCGATGTATCGAAGATGATGCCATAGGCCGCAGTGTGGTCTTCGTTGGCGTGTTCGTAGTGAACAGGGCAACCAGTCCAGGTCTTGTAAGCCATACGGGCGTTTGGCGGCTCCTGAAATCTGGTCAACTCGTTGAGCGGGAACCCGATACCGTTTCGATTCGGGATATCGGAAGGGCAAATAGGCGTCACAACCAGTATGTAATCCTCGATGTTCGGAGAGGTGTGGTACAGCTTTGCAGCGTACGGTAACCAGGTCAGAGCATCGAGATTTACCAGCTCAGGATCGGTGTTCACGTCGGTAACGCGCTCTGATACTTGAGCTGCCGTTATGACGTTGGGTTTTTGCTCGGAGAAGTGACGTTCGCCAGAATGGAGTTCAAACATTATCGCACCCCCATGTAAGCTTCACCAGCTGCCGACCACGTTATCTTGCAGCAGGTAAACAGTACGTCAGCTTTGGTGATTTCTCCGGCAGGCACTGAGAGCGAATTACCCCACAGTACTGAACCCTGCACATTTGGGTCTGGGTCCATCGCCATACCCGGGTTAGAGAGGGTGAACTCAACAGTAATGGGTACAGAAGATTGGAAGAAGATACCAAAGTGCAGATCGTTAAAAATCAGTGCTGACAGTTGAACGATTTTGACATCCCCGGATGCATCAGCACCCCAACCGCTCCAGCCGATACCAACAGGAACGTTGGCAGAGCCGATACCGCTGGGGCTATGACCGAGGTAACCTTTAGCACGATTACCTACAGATTTAACTGCCATGATTAGGCCTCGCTATGCGTGCCCGACACGTCCATGGTCATTGCGGAGGTCTCGGCAGGTGGAGTTTCAGGAGCTTGCTCGGCCGGCGCAGTTTCAGCGACGGGTTCTGCTGCTGGTTCGACAACAACTGGTTCGACAACAGCAGCAGGTGCAGCGGCAGGTTCCGTAGCAGCTTGCGGCTCGACTGGTGCAGCGGCTGGCACAGGAGTTACTGTTTCATGATGACCAGCCAAAGCCGCGATCTTTTTCCAGGTTGCCTCAAAGTGCGCAGGGAACATCAGGATACCGTGCGCGGCATCATGCGCGACACCCAAGGTGAAGTGCGCGAAATCGCGGAATGCGGCAGCATCGGAAGCAGCCCAATGCTCACCTGCGGTGACTACGTGACCAGCTGCTACCATTGCTTTTTTGATGAGTGAGTAGTTCATTTTCAGGTTCCTTTCAACGAAAATATTAAATTGTAGCCAAAGAAAAAGCGACTAGCTTTATGGGCTAGTCGCTTGTGAATTACTTCATATCTTGGTCGTTACGAATCTTGATTTTCTTCAGCTTCTTGAAGTGGGCACTGAGGTCTTTAACGTTGGAGATACCAATACCAGCTGCCTGTATCTCTTTAATTTTTTGACCTGTGTGCGCCAAATCGAGGCCGTAGTAGACCATCGATTCAGCACCCTTTGACCACTTCACTCCCGGGACCGCAACTTTCATCGCACGCAGGGCAGCTGGTTGGCCGCGAGTATGCATGACGATAAATGCCTTGCCATCTTCGATCATTGGGTATGGCTTGATTTCGTTCTTCGCAGTGGATGGCTTAGATTCCAGACGGAAGAAGTTTGTCAGTTGATTCTTGTTGGCAAAATTGAAGGTCTCCTTACCGCTGCTGAGGCCACCGGATTTAATCAGTGCCGCCATATCCCATACTGCGCGGGCTACGTGCATCTTGCGGTACGTTTCATCCAGAGTAAAACCTTTTGCTTCCCACGCAGCAAAAAGTCTCCACAAAGCGGCAGAGGATTTGAACTGAGCCAAAGCGAATTGAGGAACAGGGCGGAAACCCAATGCCTGCAATGCCGATTTAGCCTTGTCATCTTCCACAAAGTACGTGATGCCGAGGAAGCCATTACTGACGTTGAATTCCAGTTCGACATCGATACCGGTTTCGACTACCGTAGGTGTATGCTGTTTCTGCATACGTTCTTTTTCCGCCTTGCGCTCTGCTGCTTTGTTAAGGCGGAACGACGGACCGAGAATACCAGTAGGAGGTTGAACCTTCAGCTTGTCATGTTCAACAAGGCGACCTTTCTTGTCCTTCTTCTGACCAACTTGATCCATGATGGCATCGCGCATCTGCTTACCTGAGGTGTTCTTCTTGGTAATGATGTAGGATGCCGCCATATGAACACGAACCAGATAGCCATTGTCGAGGGCGACGTTGAGTTTCTTCGCATGAAGCATGACGGTTTTGATTACGCCATCGCCAAACTCCGTGTGGACGGCCTGACCTTGCAGCGCAACAGCAGCCTGTTTCTTGAGCTTCTGTTTCTCGGTGAGAGCGCCCTCTTCTGTTTCTTCGTCTTCCGATTCGTCCTCTGCACCGGCATTGTTCTGTGTATCCATGTGAAGGAATTCATCCACACGAACCAAACCGAGTTCACCGCTGTTGAAGATTTCCAAGCCAGGCACATACGGAACCTCTGCCATTATCATCGCGTCTTTTGGATTCGGTGCAATGACCAAAGGATCGAGTTTCAGTTCACCGTGTTTTGCGCGGTACTCAGCGTAGTCGTCGGATTTGACCTGATTGTAGACCTTGTATGCGTGAGCATACGTCGTCAGGTTTTCATTCCAGTCATTCATCGCCATAATCGAATCAACGTTCATAGCAATGACCTTGACGTCTGGCACAGTTTCGTAGGCGACGCTTTCGGTGTTCTCGAATTTGGCGACTGCGATGACCTTGGATATCAGACGGCTGACCTTGGTGATGTCCAACGTGTGGTTGGCAACAATCCAATCATAGTAGATTTTATCCCGACGTTCTGCCTTCTTCAGTTCAGGACGATTGACACGCGAGTTACCTTGTTCCAGTGTACCTGGGTTCCAAACCGTTTCCGTACGAATCAAGCGGCTGACGTGCTGGAAGTTAAGACCCGTATTCATGGAATTCTCAACACCAACCATCCAGCGCATTTTATCGTCTTGCTCAAATGCCCGACCCGCCTCGATTTTATCCGCTGCCTTGTAGAGGATACCCATTGCTCGCATATCGTCGTCGAAGGCTTCGTAAATTTCTTCGGCAGATTCGGTGTAGTTCGTAAAGATCAACACCTTGCCTTCGATACCCTGCTCGATGTGCTTTTTGGTGATGTTGATAATCATGTTCACCTTAGGCGAACGACGATCCACACCTTGCAGCAGTTTGTCACCTAACGGATCGCGTGCGGGTGCAGTAATGTACTGCTCCAACCGTGCCAAGTAGAAGCCCAGCAATGCCTCCAAATCGGCACCTGCATCTTCATCGGCGATATCCTCTTCTTCATTGCCTTCCGCGTCGTCCTCGGTGTCCTCATGCAACTCCTGCTTGGCATTCTTGAAGAACTTCTGCAACGTTTTGTTGGTCTTTGCGTCCTCGCGCATTTTGTCCAAGGCTTCGGTCAAAATAGCTTCGTAGACACGTTGCTGGTTCTCTGTAAGAACAACACCGTGGAACAGTTCCTCCGCTTGAGGAAGCAACGCCGCCCATTCCTTACGCATCGCCTTCGCCACAACAACACGCGATTTGATGGCCTTCATGATGTCGTACTGCGCCTTGGGTTTCCACTCGATGACCCGATCACCCTTAACATTGGAGCCGTAGCGATTGTTGAATTCGCTCTTGGAACCGAACAACGTTGGATCTAGCATCGCAATCTGAATGGCCAGGTCAGACGGGGAATCGTGAGCCATCGTACCGGAGGCCAAACGTTTTTTCGGTATGTCGGCAATCAGCGCCATACATGCGCGGGTACGCTGCGAATCGTTTTTGACGAAATGGCTTTCGTCCAACAATGCATATTGGAAGTTAAACTGGCGCAGGAACTCGATCAGCGGATACACAGTAACCGAGGTCGTACCGTAGCAAACCTGACGTTGTTTCTGGCGCAGCACATCGTAGTCAACAATGACCACAGTATTACGCGGTGCATTGCTAATCATTTTCGACAGACGCTCGTAGCCATTACGGAAGGTCACGTAGGTATTGATTGGTATAGCGTTGATTTTACCACCGGTGAAGAACGTAAGTTCTTTAACGTACTGCGGCACCAGGTGGGACGGGCAAATGATCAGGTACGGATTACTACGATTGGCTTTTATTTCGTAGCAGATGTCGGTAATTGCCAGCGGAGTTTTACCACCACCTGCCTGCACTGGCAGGATAGCAAACGACGGGCTATCTTTCAGCAGATTGCGTACCTTCTTTTGGTGGGGCAGAAGACCTATCGGACGGTCAGGGTCATCCTTAATCATCGGTATCGAAGGGGGTTCCCAACCTGGGGTAACTTCCTGATTGGTTGCCGCAGCGTTAGCAGCAGCTGCCTCGAGGTGCGTCTCAGCATCACCTGCGTACTTCAAGAGAGTCAGCAGGCCCAGTATGCTACTGGCGCCGCTTACCGAATACTTCAGGTTAACTGCATCCATGTTGGCAAGCATTGCTGCGCGTACCTGACCGGCGAATCGAGCTATTGGGCGGAAGATTTCAGGACCCTCTACCGAAATGTCGTCAAGTAGCAGTTCGTCGCCAAGATGCTGGGTGAAGAAGCTGAGTGCCATGTGCCAGTAGTCTTCCAGGTCCATAGGCTTGTTCAGCTTATTGGCGATGATACTATCGACGTGTTCAACTGCCTCCAACTCGTCTGCCTTGAGGCGTATGACAGGTGCCAATCCCATCGCCACACCTACGTTGGAAATCTGTTGAACCTGTTTGAGGCTTAGCGTCAGACGTTTCAGGAGGTTGTGAATGTGCGCTGGTTCAGCTGCCTTGAAGCGACTCAGGTTCTGCACCTTCAGGATACCGTTGGTTTGCGTATAGGCATATTTGTAGTTTACCCAGTCTATCAGGACTGGAATATTGGGCGGCAATTTGTTCTTTGGCGCCTCATTGAGGTCTATCATCGTAGCTGCCTCGTTCATCTTGAGCAACGAGAACGAGCCGTCACCATTGTCGCCGGCCTGCGTGAACAAATCCTCGTAGCGAGAGGTGTTGTCCAACTTCTCTGGCAACCACAACGCGATACCAGTAGGATCGATGGATAGCCCATCTTTGTTGACACGGGCTTGACCTTCTACAACGCGTGGCAGCGTCTTGGCAATCTTGGAAACTGGAAAGGAAGCGAGTGGTGTATCAGTGGAGTAGCCGTACTGACCCGTCACCCATTGTAGCAACAGCGGGTACAGATCGATGTTGCGAATCATCATCCATTCAGTGGTCGTCAACTGTTGGGCGATTGGCTTGTTGATCTTAAAGTCGGCAACGAAGATTGCGAAGCCGCCTTTGTAAAGCAGACGTATGGATACCAGGCAATCTTGAAGTTCGACAGCCATTTTGGCATCGATGCCAATCATCTTGGAAATTGCTTGCTGGCCGGTAAAAACATGAGCAGACAATTGATCGGCCGCCGGCTGCTTACCTTGCTGGAGAGTGTTCGTCAATTCGTTGATCGAACCCGTAGCCATATCGTGTTTTTTGCCATCCGTGAACCACTGAATGAAACGATTGGCGGTCAAGCTTACGTCACCACGCTTCATCGTGTACAAAGGGATGGTGGCCAGGAAATGCGGATCGTCCGCGTCGTTGACCTTTTTAAGCGTGAGGTAGCCGGCGAGACCTTGCTTGGCCATATATTCCGACCACGCACGTATGCCCTTACGATTCTTGCCGAAGCTCGGGTCTTTCACAATCTCTGGGAAGAAGAGACTGAGCCACATGCGGTTAATGAACACAGGTTCCAAGCCTGTGTAGCCTTTGTTGTAGACGGCCAAGAACGATTTCTTCAACTCTTTACGGTCAAGTTGGAGATTCGGTGGCACTATGAGGTTGGTTGTGGCACGCAGCATTTTGAGTGTCCTTTAGTTGAGGGGTATTCGGCATAAAATTGGACCAAACGAATACACCTAGACGTGCAAAGAGCCAGCCCTATATTAGCGACTGGCTCTCTTATTTACTACAATAGGCGTCGGTGATATCCATACGGGCGATTGGACCGTAAAACAGGCATCCAGAGAACATCGAGAGTAAACTTCTCAAGCTCAGCGCGTGAGGGCAAGTGGCGACCCGGCAAGTCAGGGAACTGTCGGCAGGTAATTTCGTAACCTATGTGCCACCGTTGCGTCCCATTAGCTCCCTCATTGTAGACAACCATAGTTACGTTGTCGCTGAGGTGCTTGATATACTTACCGTCATGTTTAATGCGGAAGCCTGGGTATGGCGTCTGCATAAGCCACCGCACGAAGGTGGGGTCCTTGATGTAAACCTGACCGAACACATCGAGTGAAAACCCGATGTTATTCATCTTAACAACCCTTGAGGTCGTTCGTATTTGAACGTGTTTAAGAAACTCACTGTGATTCAGAAACTTCACCACGGCTTTCCGAGCTTCTTTAAGATGATTTACGATCTGGTCATTCGCAGATTGCTTCAGATTGGAGAACGGGTAGATATCACGGTCAGTACAAGTGTTGACGAAATCCTTTATAGCCAGACCCCAGTCAACGTCCGGGTCATTAGTTGGAACCAATCGCCCTATCACCTGATCCCACACAGGTTTACCGTTGATGTTAAAGCTGATGGGGAAAGCTGCTGCCGTAGGGCTCCTCGCCTGATCGATAGCGCTGACACCCAAGCTGGCGAGGAAGGGTCTCATGTTGGGCTCCGGAACGACGGTACACCGTCATCCGTCAGCACGTCTTGCGAATCAGGCGTGGTAACGCCTACACCGATATCATGCACATCGGCACCGTCGTCGTTGGTTTCTTGTTGCGAACCCAAGTCGTCACCGGTCGGATCGCCGTCCGTGAGTGCCACGTCTTCCAGCGGAATGGCATCCTCATCAATATTTGGATCGTAAAGTACATCCTCATCGGCGGCTTCAATCTTGGTTGCCATTGCCTCCGTTGGATCGGTCAGCACGTCGTCATCATCACCGTCGACGACTTCGCCTAGAAGCTCATAAATGTGGGCTTCCAAGGCTTCCTTGTCCATGCCCAATGCACCAGCTAGGGCGTGTACCTGAGCATCGGCGGGTTTCGGATTCAATTGCAGAAAGATGGTAATTAGTTCGGTCAGTTTCTCGTTCATCATTTGCTCCTATAGGATTGCAGGTATTTAATTATCTTTGTCGACCACTTGTCGTACTCAAGCGATGATATGCCGTCTAATTCTTTTATGGCAGCCTCGTGTGCGTTACCACCAAGTTGGACGTCCTTTTCTGCCATTACAAAAGGGCTTGCATCAGGGTATTTCTTACGTGCAGCAGCGATGGTCAGCTTAGCCTCGACGTATTCATGCTGCATTACGTGTACCAGCTCCCACTCTAGTCCGGCTTTCAAGCAAGCATTATAGAAAGAGGTTTGAAAAAGTATGGTTATATGACCAGTAAAATCTACGGTCCAACTGGCTTCCCAATCACCATTAGTACCCTTCAATTTTTCCATTAACTCTAAGCTGGTACGCGGAAATGGTGTGGTCTTATTCTTGATATGAGGTAGGTATGAAGGAACCTGCGCCACTGACCTGTCGTACCATGGTGGCGTCAAGGCGGTCAAGCGTTTCACGGCCTCTATCTTCATCATTTGCACCCATGGTAAGTCTTTAAATGGTTATTGCCTGGGTGCCGTTGCTCATGGCAGTTATCGCACACCGACATCAAATTCTTTTTTGTAGTTGTACCGCCTTTGGAAAGGGGAAGTATGTGGTGACAGTCGGTAGCCTTTACAAGCTTGCCCTTACGCCGGCACGGGACGCAAAACCCCCCGTCACGCTTGAAAACCTCCTTACGAATATCCCACCAACTGTTGGTCTTAGTAAATCCTGAGACTGTCGCATAGCCACTGCGCTTGATTTTGGTGACCCCACTTTTGCTCGAAGTCCGTACTGAGGCAAATCTTTTTATCAGTCCCATGCGTATCCCTTGCGTTCGGCTTTATCCCAGCGCGCTTCTTTCTTTTTTTGGTAGTAACTGCGTATAGAAATTGCTGCCAGCCGAACATTATCACCTAGGCCAACCGGTATCCCGTGTATGGTTGGTCCCTCTTGCTTCCGTAACTCATAGAACGATGAATCGGAAACTATCATAAAGTTGAAAGACTGGCCCGGTATGAATTTCTTGGCATCGGTAAACGACACAAACGCCCAACCCTTCTTACCGAACGCTTTACAAGCCACCATACCGTCAACGAGTTTGCCTCCCCACACAACCGTAGCCAGTAGTGAATCGTGCGGCTGCACACGAACTAGCTTGTGTTCTTCAACCTGCTCCAAAGCCTGCTTATGTTTATTGATACGTGATTCGTATTCAATCTTTTCTTCTTCGGTCATGTAAGTGGACCGTTCGTTCGGATCATAGCGCCTAGGGTTCAGGCCAACTTTCTTCATCCATGCCTGCCAATTATGGCCGTGACCTCCCTCAGAGTGATCGGTAACCTTATCGATTTCGGACACTGCTTGATGGCACATTTCATGCAGCAGGACCTCAACAAAAAACGCAAACGTGTGATTCAACAAACGAGGACTCAACGCCAACTCGCGGTAGAACCCGTCCCAGAAACCGCGTGTCTTGAGGCTGGTTCCCCTAACGTTCTTCATAAACCGCAGGAGCTTAGGTATGTGCATTTTGCCTTGGAACTTATGGACATTAAGGTATATCCACAGGTCCTTCAAGAAGGTCAATGACAATTCAGGAAAAACCTGGCAGCGTTTAAACAGCGCCTCCAGCTTTGGATCGACAGATATATGTGGTACATTGTTATCGTCATTCTCGGTACCTGTTCGTGGATCATGTGGCGGTTCGATTGGTTTTTCAACCGGTGCCTTTACTTCAGGTACCTCAGGTTTAGAACCTTTCTTCGTGTTCTTGAGCAACACAGTTTTGGTTGTGGGCCAAATAGCGACCACCCCACTCTTGTTGTACGCATACCGGATACTCTTTTCTACACTCTTCGGCTCACCCAGCATAACCTTGACGCGGGCCTTGTCGTAATCCGAATAGTAGAACTTGATGATGTTGTCGCCCTCATGCTTGAAGCGGAGGCCGTGGAAGCCAAGCTCCAGGAGGAAGGCCTGTGCTTGGTTCCGGTCTGCCATTACGGCAAGAATCGGAGTCATCGGAAACCTTTCTGTATGAACGCATCGGGATCAACTCCTTTGGCAAGCAGGATGAGGCGCACACCGTCGACTTCAGCCAGACCTAATGCGTTCTCACCACTTGACTTGAGCATCGTAACCTTGTCGTTGACTGCAAGCAGGTCATATTGCTTGCTCAATGCCTTCCACACCTGTGCGGAGGCTGCACTCTGTACGTCGTGGCTAAGGATACTCATTTTGTTATCTAACACCCATTTGTACAGAGCCTTAGCGAAGCCCATTCCTCGGTAAGGCTTGAGGAAGAAAGAGCTTGGTACAAATAGACGCCCGAATGGAAAATCGCGAGGCACAATGGACAAGAGGCCCACCGGTTCATCGTTGTGGACCAAATAGATGTCGAAGATGATTCCCTGCTTATTTACTTGGATGCGAAAACCCGGAGTATTGGTTGGCACATTCTTGATAGAACCCTCACCAAGGTGAAATTCATCTAGAGCGGCTTGACCTTGTTTATCGGAGAACGCAACGTCAGACGGTACTATGTGTACTGATTGCAGGCGAGTAAGGGCTTCGATTTTCATATTTAGACCTCAGAAAAAGGGAGGCCGTTTAAGACCTCCCTCGTTGAATTACTGACCGCGTTTGCTATTTTTGAAGATCACTTCCTTACGATTAGGCCACACTGCGAGGACACCAGCGCCCGGGACGTTGTAGCGGATCGATTCGGACTTGGTCGTTTCTTTCGGCGCGCCCAGTTTCTTGTTCAGCATCTTCTCGTTGTATTTCTCGTACTTGAAGGTCAAGATGTCCTCGTCGCTTTTCTTCAGCGTGACACCGGTGAAGCCGACCTCGGTCAGGTACTTGATGGCTTTTTTCTCCGAGCCTTCTGCTGCCAGGATTTCGGATTTTGCGATACGTGCGGCTGCTTCGATTTTCATGGTATTTCCTTTTGAGGTTGAGTTACTTAAAATTGACGGCCTTCAACGTCGTCGCTGATTACACCATCTTGGATAAAACCGTGATACCCACCATGGAGATTGATTGAAGGGTGAACCGTGATGTTGGGTGCATCACCAGTTACCATCCATCCTCCATAGTAATTACCGCTTGACCAACACATGCCATCGACGCAGAAAAGGTCTTTGTTCGGTAGCACTACCACCAAAGGCTTACGGTGGATGTTAGTCGTGAGATAAAATTCGGACAAGTGCCTGCACACAAAATGCACAGATCGAGTCCACTTTGGGTCGTCCTCTTCTTCTAAACCCGGCCCCCAGAATGCATCGCCAGGCTTTAGCGTAGCACCATCACCTCTTGAATACATGCCTTTCTCGTACTCAATCATTCTTAAAGGCCACGGCATAGTAGTCTCCTATTTAGGCCAAATAAATCGGAACAATGGTTTTGGTCCTGCGGTGAGATTGATATCGCCTTGTGGGTGTTTGTAAATCAGATCGTCACCTCGTTGTTCAATCTCGTTACGTTTGGTCTTGATGTTACCACTGACCTCTATGTAAATCTTTGGTGTGGATTTGTAGAGACTCAGCCACGTATAATAACTGAACGTTCCAAGGTCATCCGAACTTTCGATACCATTCTTACTGTATTGGTGGACCGTTACGTATAAGGCTTTTCCGTACCCTTGCCCACGAACTGTAGGATTCGTCCAGATGGATTCCACCACATCTCTTGGATTTTGTTTCAAAGCCTTTATGAATCCCAGGATTTGTGCTACACCAGCACTGTGAAGGGAATCTAGCTCACCATCGAGCTTTAACTCTGACCCTTTAACCAGACATTCGGCAACAACAAAAGTGCGTTTCCACGTTTGATTGTACATTAGCAGAACGCCAGTACCATGATGATTCAGAACCTTAAACGCGGAGGCGTCAGTATCATGCAGTAGGTCACGTGCAACTTCAGGGCCGCGCCCAAAGTTGTCGCCCTCCGTTATCGCCATTGCGGTTAGCCTGCTTAGGGCCTCTATCTTCATATTAACCTTTCGGTGGCTCTAAGGCCTCAGCAGTATCAGTCGCACGCTTGTCTTCGGTACGACGTGACAGGTATTTATCTAGGGCTACTGAACCAGACCAAACAACCATGTAGCCTGTAAAGTAGCTTTCGGTCAACTGACCTTTTAAGGTCAAGGCAATAAAGCCCCAGCTTGATACTACCAAAGCCACTATCTGACCGATCTTGTGAATCGATGGACGTTTCTTTTCGTCGTAGATTAGCCAGCGCAAATCTACGGAGTCTCGCTTGACCTGCATATAGCCGAGCAGACAAATGACGAAGGTAATGGTCAGAAACAATAGGGCTTCCATTACTGTCACATCGCCGGGGTGCAACCATAGCTGCCCTAGTGTTTTGTTCATACTCGTTCCTTATTTTGGCCAAATAAAATAGAAAGTTGGCGTCCCGCGTGCGGTTAATTCAACCAACTTATCACCATAGTCGTACAAAATATCTAACCCGTTTACGGTTATCTTTTTCCTGTCAAGCGCACCTTGATACCACTTTGGTACATTAAGCTTTATTTCAGGATGAGCCTTGAACAACGATATCCATAGACCTAAACTCATAGTACCGAGTGAGTCAGAACTACGAATACCCTTTTTAGACATTTCATAGGCGACCTTGTAAAGTGCCTTCCCATATCCCTTGCCTCGGTAATTTTTGTGCACCCATACCGCAGATGTTTCCTCCCTTACACCAAGAATGAGAGCATCATGCGATACTGCCATATAGGCTATGGCTGAATCGAACCCACTCTTTGCTATGGTTTTATTTTCCTTTAGGGCTGCCGAGAAATCTGATAGTGGTACCTTAATAGTTACCAAAAGAAGCGTACCCGTTTTCGGTGAGTGTAACAAGACCTGGTTCTCGTGCGAATTTAGGACCTTAAATTGAGAACCCTCGCGTGTGGAAACGAGCCACGCTACATCGTCTGCTGCCCCTGAAAAATTATCACCTTGCGTTATGGTCATACCTTTAAGTCTCGCGGCGGCTTCTATAATCATAAGTCACCCATATTGTTTGATATACTTGAGGATGTCGTTGATGACCTTCAACTGGTTTTCTTCATTAAGGTTTTCTTCATTAATGGCACCAATGGTGACCACGGGTTTCTTGCCATGATCGTAGTCGTAGAATTCAAATACCGTTTTCTCTGCACCGTAGCGACCGCTGCCACTCCAGCCCATAAGCTCCATAATACGTGGCTCGCCTTCTTCGTCTTTTGGTGGGTATTTGACGAACTTCGTTTCGTAGTAGGCTTTATTCTGGATAGTCTTTGCTTGGTAACCTTGCAAGGTCATCAGGTGTACGATGTCTTTGACACCCTTCTCTGCGACCTGAGACAACTGAGTTGAGCGAGCCATCAGCTTCTGTTCGGCTGCGGTCAACGCAAGTTTATCAAATGCTTTTAGGCGGGATGCTGCCTCGATCTTGAATGCTCTAACCATGCGTTCTGGCAGAGGTCGTGCGAAGGCCGTGGCTTTCTTGGCAGCTGTAAATGCTTGCGCCCGTGTGAAAGTGTGGCCGTTCTCGCAGCTACTCGTGGCCTTAGTGTCGTCTGGTGTACGGGCTGTGGAAGTAATACGACCACTACAGGTTGGGCATGGTGTTTCGTAAATACTGGTCATTGCTTGAACTCCCGTTGGTTTGTCTTGTGGTGATTTCTTGTAGAGCTTGCGTAATTCTTCTTTGGCTTTATGGAGCCGATCTTTATCAGGGCTCATTAGTTTCTTGCCAGCGCGATTTACATAGAAGCTTATGGCCCCCATCGCTGCCTTAAAATCGTCCTTATACCTATTCTTCAAGGTCCTAGCTAATTCACCAGGTTGCATCTTGAAGGTAGTGTCATCAGGGTTACCGGATAATGGCGGTTTCTCCTGATTCTTAATCTTGGTCTTACGTTCGACCTTCTCCGACCAATCACGGTCATACGCTTTAATGCGTGCGGCGGCTTCGATGGCATCCTTCATGGAAAACTCGTGGTTGTTGTAGCACTGGGCTATTGAGCCACTGTAGGTCGCAGCAGGAGGTGAGCCACATATTGGACATACCTTCATCGTCTACTCCTTTTAAGCCGTCGAGAACTTCATCTTGGTCTTCAGATGAGAAAGCCCTTGTTTGACAGTTGGGTTGGAGGGCGCGTGTTTGAATGCCGTATAGCATAGGGCAATCATCAGGTTATACGGTATTGAGACTGCGAGCCAAGAAGGACTTGGCCACGGTGTAGCCAAGCCTGCTACCACCAGACTGATTGCCAATAATCCTTGCGGCGAGGTGAACAGTTCAGCCGCAGACCAATGACCATGCAGCGCTGCTTTAATGAGGGCTGCAAAGTCCATATCAAGGTCTGGGTGTGCTGTAAAGTTGCCGGCTAAAAACGCCCAGATCAGCAGGCCAGCTACGGCGGGACCAGCGAGGCGTCGCAGAATTGGGTACTCTTCCAAAAACTCATCAAGCTTTAATGCACCGGAATGCAGCTTTTGGAAAGCTCGGGTTTCATGAAGCTTAGAGAACAAGGTCAGTATGCCTTCTTTGTACAAGGTCGCAAAAGCCTTGATCGGTTTGACCAAAGAGGCCACCGTGAACTTAATTGCCTTAAGTAGCGCAAACATTGGGCGTGTCTTGAAGGCCTCAACGATAGCGCTAATTTCTAGGCCCGTTTCCTTGGCGACCTCACTTACCATCGATTTAATGTGTTGAAAGAAATCGTTGATTTGATCGACACCAGTTTTGATCGATTTCCAGATGTCAAGTGCATGTACTTTGTTTGGCTCATTGATATTGTCGAGCAGTGCCGTCCAGTGTGCATACTGGATTTGAGAGGCTAAAGTTCGGTGACGTGATGCCAACAGTCGGGCGTGTGCTTCGATCTTCATGTGTGGTCCTAGGAAGAGAACGGGTCCGTTATAATTGGGTCTTCACCGCGCATCATTATATTTTTACTGTGCAAATCAAGGCGGATTTTTCCGCCGACGGTTTTAACAATAAACTTAGCGACTAGCGCAATATCTCGATCTTTCTTTTGTTTGGCCAGGTCTTCCCATACCTCTGTTATGTTAAGTCCCATATTCACGTACTCCGGTGAATTTAGTTCTTTTATTTCGTCTGACCGACCAGCCGTTAGAAATAAATAAGTCCCAAACTGCATGTAGTCCCTTCGTTTCATGGGAGTCAATTTCTCCATAAAAACCAAACGCAGGTCTCTGAATTCTGTTTCGTCTCCATCAAAGGCTTTATCGGCTTCTACTACCTGGAGTATCTTGGGCATATACTTATTAGCGTTCTTTTGGCTAAACTTAATATATGCTTCATATCCAAGATCAGTACCAGTCAAAATTTTAACCACTACATTAGGCATGGTAGGATGCTGAAATACATTTGCATAAAGGCCACTACCTACCTGCTTGAGACCCAGCTTCTTAAGGCGGTCTATGTATTCGTACAAGCGTTCGGCTATCATCATTTTTGTCGCAACCAATCGCTGCGCTGCCTCGATCTTCATTTAAGGCTCCTTATATGTTGGGTACCAGTGCAGAATCTTAACCCTAGATTTAGGCGGCATCAACATGGTTACTTCATCCTCCTCGGGAAGATGGGAGTATATTGCTGCCTCGATTTTCATACTATACCTTCGTCAATTGGTTAGAGCTGAACAAACCATAGGTTTCTATATTGTTGTTTTGGCCCTCATACGCCTTTATCGCGTCGAACCCGGCTGCCTTAAGAACCTGAATAAGTTGAGGTAATTCCATATACCACTCCCACACTTCTTTGTGACCACTGTATGCCGCGGAAAGACGGCGTAATTCTTCGACCAATTTACGACCAAGTACATCGCTTATATGATGTTGCTTAAATTGACCTAGTACGCCATCCCGTATTCTAGAACAAACTTCATTGAGTTTAACCTGTGTCGTCAGCGTCCTGAACCCAAATTCAAACGGGTGTACTACATTCACATGAAATGCGTAAACATGGTCCGCATCCTTTGCATACTCCAAGGCGTAGTTATGATCTGACGTTACAAATATCAAATGTTGATTTCTAGCATGATCCTCTTTCCAGGTTTCGTTTAAACCTCGGTAGAAAACCTGTGAAGCTTTCAATCTTGTTGCCGCTTCGATTTTCATATGCGGTCCTTGGGGTAATCAGGGAGGTCGACTAATTGATTTGCCATCGCGTGCGTGCAATCGCCTAGGAACTGAATCTTACCAGGTGTCGATCCGTCTGCGGAACCCACAAAACTATGGCAGTAAGACGGTTTCGGCTTACCCTGGGCATCCAGTACCCAATCACCAGTCCATAAACCATCGCCGCCTATGACCACTTCGTGACCTGAAACACCAACAGACGGACTAAATACTGGCAGATCACCAGAGCCATTCCATGCCCATCCATTAGGTGGGGCAACGCTAACTGCATGAGGTTTCTTACAGGCCGGGCAGAAAAACAAAGTATAGCCTGCGTCGGACATCATCAGTTTGGTACCCTTGCGTTTCATTTCATTTTCTGGACTCATATTATTCCCCGTAAAGCTTTCGTAATTCGTCTTTGGCCTTCTCCAGGTTCTCTTTATTTTCGACCTTGTCGCCACCGCGGTTGATGTAGAAATTTAAAGCCGACATAGCGGACTTCAGGTCAGAGTGAAGCTTCTTTAAGCCTTTGGCGATGGCGGCCCCACTTTTCTTGAACAACCCTTCTGGTGGATGGTTCTCTACCTTTTCGGTAACGGGTTGACTCCATTTGTCGGCTTTCAGTAACCGTGCTGTGGCCTCGATCTTCATTCAAGGCTCCTTATATGTCGTAGACTTCAAGGGTTCCACCGTCGTCCGGCGGATCATTTAACACGATACCGATTTCGTCATTCCATTTATCCCACACGTACAGCTTGGTATCTCCTTTGCGACCAGTCTTAGGCTGACCCAATTTCTTGGTCAAAATCTTGAGGACCTCTGTGGCCGAGGTGTACAATTCGTAGGTTGCGCTACCAGATACTATGTGTACCAGGTCGGCATCGATACCCATATTGCTGAGTAACTTTTCGGTCATACCCCAATTGGTATCAGCCGCCTTAAGTCGTTGGACTGCCTCGATCTTCATTTGAAGCCTCCTATGAAGGATTGGACAGCCATTCCACCTGCATTAAATAAACGCTGACGAGTAGCCTTATTCATGTTGCGATCAAGTGAGGAAGCGTAACCTGTTTCAACAAAGGCCACCTGTGCACCTTCCAGCGATGCGATATCGATGTGGGCTGCCTCAGAGGCATTCATCATTAGGTTGAGCATATGCATGGGACGATTGAGTAATGTCAGTGGTGATGTGTCATTCGCCACCAGCTGAATACCGATGCGGGGTCGCGCGCGGGTCAGCCGGTCAATCGGTATGTTGTTGCTCAGGCCACCGTCAACCATTTGTATGCCGTCGTAGTTGAAAGGCTCGTAAACGAACGGTATAGAAGTCGACGCCCGTACTGCATCGGCGATCAAAGCATGTGGTGTAGCGTAACGGCTAAACTCAAATGGTTTTTCTGCCTTTACGTCGGACGCTATTACTGTCAGATCATGGTCCAGTTCGATAAACGTTTTTTCTTCCGTCATTTGAAGCAACCACTCATGCAGATTATTGCCGTTGCACCAACTAATACCTGGCCAGGACGATGGTGTAGGCGTCAACATCGACGACCAATCGTTATTCATCGTCAATTCGACCAGCGAATCGATATCGTGACCGCATGCGTATAAGGCTGCTACAATAGAGCCTCCACTGGTACCAGCTACTTCCTCAGGTATCAAACCTGCTTTGAGTAAAGCAGATAAAGCACCTACGTGAGCCGGGAATTTAAAACCACTGCCACTAAAGGCCGTATTGATTGCAGTCATATGTCACCTATTTTCGATTAGCAGTAGGACCTCAGGGTCGGTCCATTTGGCGCCTGGTGAAGTTTCATAGGCTCCACCTTTAACCTGGCGTATGGTCTTCACGTTGTACTGAGTACCAAGGCGTTTCCAAAGGTTGTGGCTCATACGTGACTGCCTGCTATCTGATATGAGATTAAACACGGTTATGGCCCACTCGTACATACCCAGCATTACACCTCGCCCACGCATATCTGGTATTAAGTAAGAGGACGCTGTTCCAACTTGAAGGGTTTTGTCATCAAGCCATATACGCTTTGGTGTAATGTGCAGACTTCCGACCGCCGTACTGTCGCGGAAACATATGAGGTTGATTCCTTTGTGGATGCCGGTTTTGCAGTCATAGACCCGAAAGTGAATACCATTTCTTTGTCCGAGTGTTTTAAAGGCATCCGGTTTTTCCGCAAAGACCTCTGTCATATCACCAAGTACACTGCGCCCCATGCTGTCGCTGTAGCCTTCTTTTACGATTCTCACTGACCTCAACCTTAACGCAGCTTCGAGTCTCATACATCACCTGTTGACGGTTGGATATGGGAGACCGGAGCGGTATGGACCCCAAGGAGACGCTGGGGTAATCGTGATACCCACCGAACCCAAAGCACCCTGCGCAAGCTTCGATAGGTCTGCCGAACCATCGCCTGACGTTTGACCCTTAATGATAAGGTTCTGCTTGAAGGGCTTGATTTCATTGTCGAGGCGCGATTGGATTTTGGAAGCAGCGTTATCCAGGTAACCTGTGCGATCAACATCAAGCGAAATAGCGGCACCTGAGAAGTTGAAGGCTTTTTCGCCCTCCGCCATATACTGACTTTCTATGGCCAAAACCTCAGCATACATCAACCAGTATTCACGAACACCACTCTTCGCATTAAGCATCGTAAAGTTCGTGAAGCCGCCGGGACCGCCGTTGAAGTTGTCGCGGGCGCGGCGCAACCACAGCAAAATGGTGGCGGGTGGGAACAACAGGTCAGGCTGACCGTACAGTGTGGTCCGAGCTTTGTTGATCTTTGCCTTAATATCGGTAATAGCACCCAACACGGTTGGGGTAATAACCCACAGATTGGCTGACTCACTATAAACCAATGCAGGCTCTACTGAATTGGAATATTGCCAGACCACAGTGTACGACTCCAGACTAGCTGGCAGTGTGGAGGTATCGAATGACGCACTGTAGTAATAGCCGCCACCTACCCGAGTGAATTGGGTAACTGGCGTAGAACCAATCAGCGTGTTATCTTGGAAAATATTGACGATCACCGTATCGTACAACTTGTCGATGACGATGGACATTTGAGCTGTGGTACCTTGCAGTTCAACCTGATCTTGGGTACCTAACGGGACGGTAGTCAGACCTACGACCGTAACATTCTCGTAGCTGTAGAACTGCTGCTGGTTATCAAGCGATTGGGAATTAAGAATCAGCGTGTACCGCAGCTGATACTTACTGTTAATATCCGAAGGCGGTACTGACGACGGTACATTAACGATGGCCTTTGCCAGCACCATATTAGCGAACCCATTGCTGGACACCGTGTAGTCGAAGGCGTTACCGGATGCATAAACCACTGCCTGCGCATCAAGGAATTCCCAGTTGACGTAACCACCACGCGGATCAACATCTGGGGGGAAGGTGAAGATAGCGGTCCCGATTGCACTTTGGCCTGCTTCAATCGTGTCGACCAAATCGACATACGATTGTGGGCTCTGGGTTTCATACGGAACCTGCACGTCTTCTTTAACGACAACGGCCACCAATTCGCTGAACACACGAGCGGAAGTGGTGACCAATAACTGGAAGCCGTAGCTTATATTGACCTGGCCCTGCGATAACGTCAGCATCACCACAGGATCGGTAGACGCCGACAACATTGATACTAAAAGGGCTGGAGTCGAAACCGGACTTATGGGTTGTACTGCTATGGAGGTCAATGTTTCACCGAATTTCAAGTCCGGTGTAACATCGCACTGCACCACAGTGTCGGTATTGATATCCTTCGAGAAGATGAAGGTTTGCATTGTTTAACCCCCAAGTTGCTTTAGGCGTTTAGTGGCCTTACGCAAACGATCCTGCGCCTTGTCGTGTTTTTCCCACTCTGCATCGGACCGTTCGTCACCGGCGCTGTCCCGTATCTTACTGTGAGCGTCCTTGGCGGCTTTGTGTTCTTCACGCGCTTTGGAAAGTTCGTCCAAATCCGGCTTACTGCCGGGACCTTTATCGGCCTTAGAATTGGGATGAAGTTTCTTGTACGCCTTCTTGGCAGTATCGGACATCGAGGACCACCATCCTGCTCTCAGACGTGCTGCGGCTTCGATCTTCATTTTATACTCCTTTATTGATGATGTTCATGACCTTGCGTGTTTGTGCTGGCGTCATATCGAATTTCGATTGCAGAAACTCCAGGTCGTACTCGCTGAATTCGCCGCCTTTGGCAACGTTGGGGAACGTGAACGTCAGGTCTGTAATGCCACCTTTCGTTGCAGAGCGCATACTAATACGGCCGTCCCGCGACTTCAAGAACGATTTCAATTCTTTGTAGAGCTGGGCACCAATTTCGGCTATGAGTTCTTTGTTCTTAACCTCTTTGCGCAGACGGAAAGTCAGGCTGCGTTCATCGACCACGATCTTGGAAATCATATCGCGGTAGCTGAATATATTGGGTTTTAATGAGGTAGGGTCAACGTTTAATTGCAACGCCAGGGGCACAACACCAAGAGCCGATGAGAAGTTTTCAAGCTCCAGCATTTCGCTAATAGCGTGAACTGCCTCACCAACCGATCCGACCTCTTCGCCTTGATCGATCAGTTTGTTGGGTACCTCATACTCATGGTTCAGATCGACGGTCATAGACGATTCTTTGCCTATGCGCCACTGAATCGAGATATACAGATGCGGTGCGACAGAACCCTCATCGTTGGCAACGTCTTGCAGCATGATGTACTGAGTGAACAGCAGATCGCCTTTACCTACCACTGATACGTAGAGGAACAGTTGGCTGTTTTTGAAAGCCACATGCTCGTTTACGAGTTCGGATACCATCTGCACGTACTTCGTGAACTGCTTCGGTACGTGCGCTTCGGCGACTTCGCTTAGGAAGGTGAAGCAGAGTTTCAGCTGGTCTGAAATCTTGGTTTTCATGCGAGCGATTTGTGCCATTGTTGCCTCAAAGGCTTCACCACGACGATCAGGGAACGTAAGGTTCAGAGTCGTTTCTGCCTTCTCGACGCCACGCAGTTTCTCGTAAAGGTCTTCTGCCATAGCATACTGGCTCTTCAACTTTTCCAAGTTAGGAACAACAACCTTGGTCAAGGAAGGGTCGATTTTGGTCTTCATGCGACGCACCATAGTGCGTTGATCTTTGACGTCTGTTGGCGTCACATTAAAGACCATGCTGGCCCGTACAGGTTGACCAGGCAGCAGACGACAGGCCAACATTTTTTGTTGTTGGACGATTACCTTACCGCTGTCATCAAGGTCTTTTTCAATCGAGTCGAGGAAGCGGCGTACGTCGTCCAGATACCGAAACTTTGGTAAGTCCATTTTAAATCCTTTTAAGTTCTGTACGTGCCACGCATGTTGTCGTGGACTCCGAGTGAAGTGGGTGGTTTAGACATCAAACGGCCACGACGTGGCAGTATGTTGTAAAGCTCTTGCGGTTGAATGGGTCTCACTTGACATTCCCATCCAAGGATATTACGGTCACGATCATTCCACCAATTGACGGTTTGAACAATCAGTGCCTTGCCGTAGATGGATTCGATTATGATATCCTCTGCCTTAAGTGATGGTAGGTTAGACGCAACGATGATTTGAAAAGGTTCAGTCTTCTCAAGCAAATTAGTATCCGATGATTGGTTCAGTTTCGGGAACTCAAAAAAGGCACTTTCTTTACTCAGAGCAAACTGCATTTCCATGTGCGTCCATGTTACTTCAGGCTCAAAGAAAGTGGCGGCCAAAGTATGGGGTCGGCCATCACAAAACCTGAGGATCGATATGGCATCTACCGCTTGACCATCAACAGTAAAATTAGCCCCGACAGCCTTCCGCTGATTATAGACCTTGAATGAATCTACACCAATAGCACCGAATGGAAATACTACTTGGGCGCTAAAACCTGGACCAGTTGACGTCCAGGGTTTCAATAAAGCATTGATGGTGGCCAAACCAAGGTCTACTTCGTCGACGGTCAACACTATTCGTTGCGAGTGAAATGGTGCGTATCCACCAACAAAACCGGTACCAAAACAAATGGCACAAGCTGCATCGGTAATACCTACGTCACCACTATCCCAATCACCGAGGTACTCTTCGATGTCGTATTCCTGCTGTGGACCGTTGTCACCGAAGGCCACACCATCCTGAATACGAGTAGGCAAGCTATCCGGTTGCTTCCCTATGTTGTCGAATACTCCTTGGAATTTATCGTTTGCCAACGGAGAGGTTCGAGAATCAAAAGGATCATCCCGACTCAAGGGCGAGCTACCGTAAGGGCTTACATTGAATGTCATTGCCCCGGTGATCAGTTCATTGACCAAACCTGGGTTGGCCTTACCATCGTTTCCAAGGCGCGTGTTCAGTTTAGCCTCGGACGATTTGCAGTTGCATTTACGGCCTTGATTCAAGTGGCTGTAGTGAACCGCCTGAAATCCCTGCACGCGGTGCGCCGACATATTGCGCTGCTGCTGAACCGGTACGATTTCTTTTATTGCCTTCGAGGCAACGTCGGACGCTCGCGCATTGGCCGGTAGAATACGGTTGTTGGTAGCATTCTTAATTGGCATAATATACCTCCTTCTTGACGTAAAATTGAGACACCACAGGCGATAAAAAGCCCACTACGATGAGTGGGCTTCGGGTCAACCAAGGAATTCAAGATTAGATACTGAACAACTGTGTTCAACCAAAGGAGTAAACTGCCAGAAAAGTGTCACCGCGAGACCAAAGTGGATAGTAACAAATGGTGTATTATTCTGCCCATCACATACAACCTTACCATCATAAATAATTTGGTTGTCCTTCAACCTGCGCATAAATTGAGTCAAATTAAAATAAACTTGATTCTGTTGCTCGTTCGGCGGATTAAATGTCATACTGACTTGAGGTAACTCCATCGCTGCCGCTTGTTCTATTACACGACGTATATAGGTTTCATACATCGCACGGTCGGAGAGAAAATCTATACCTGTTCGGCACGACCAGACTTCAAAAGGTTCTATTGTTTCAGGTACTAGTGTGTTTGTTTCGATAGCGCGTTTTCCATACTTGGTATGGACCCATACTAACATATGACCTCCGCATTCGAGATAATACAGCGGTGACGTGTGTCACCAGGGTAGTATTGCCAAATGCAGTGTGCTTTTAGTATACCATCTTTGATGGATTCTTGTGAATTGTTGACCTCATCGCATACGATTTGGAATTGGAAATCGCGGTCAAGCCCACCCTTGGATATTTGACTTTGAAGAAATGCCCTGGCTTTCTCTACGTAATTCCTACGCGTTATCTCAACGTTGGCTTCACCTTCGGTAACCTCAAATATTTTGGCAAGGACAACACGAATACCCTTATTGGTTGCCTCTTGATAGAACGCAATATCAGCCGCATAACTCTGCATATTGCCGTCGGCCAAACCGCGCTTATGTCTTTTATTAAACTCGTTGTAATTAAAGAACTCACCAAGTTCCCATTGTGTGGTTTCAACACAATACCGTTCGTTATCTAAGTGTACCCAAACTTTCATCACAGCCTCACAAAGAATTCGTTTTCTTCGGCTACCATACCAAACTCTATAACCTGTTGTTTGTAACCAAGCTCGAACGCACGACTGATGGCGATATCAAGAATCGGGTGTACCGATTCCAACCCGGAGTACACGCGCATCAAGTAATGATGCGGCGTTACCTGTGCATAGAAGAGGTTGCCAATTAGGTACATTTGGTAGTTATGGGCCTGATACTCCATGTAACCTAAAGCCACTGCATTAGGGTATAGACCTTTGATACCGTTTACATCGTAAACGAATTCTGTGAGCCAGTGACTTAGACCTATTGTACCAACGTCGAACTTCAGTTTCAGTCCGGTTATGCGAAGACCACTAAATTCTGGTAAGCGACCTCTTGCGTATAGTACGCGAAATTCTTCGTCGACAAGCGCCTGTGCGCTGCGCTCAAGAAAACCATCTTGTTTTTCGCGCATAAAGATCATCAAGCGCTGTTGCATATACTTGATTAACTCAGGGAAGGTCAAAGCCTTGGTAGCCGATTTGAATGGCGCAGCGGGTATATTTATTTGTATTGGTTTCATAAGTACCTCGTATAAGCCTTAACGCTTTGCTTTACCATGGACCACGCTTCTCCGATGGTTCCACATTTGAAGGTATTACTTTTGCATTCTAAGCCCTTCTTTATCTCGATGGTAAAGACCTTGTTGGAGTCGATCTTCATATTATACCGCCTGTCAGGAGAGAACACAGTGAGAGAGGAGCCACTGAGGTAAGTTCGCCAAGGCTGCGGCGGGTGTTCCGTTTTTAGGCATACCGCTAGTTCCTGCATCGCCTTGTCACGGACTGGGCTATGATTGAGGCTAGGTATTTCTTTCATACTCGGATGGACTCATATTGGATATATGCAACGAATGGGAGGTCGAACCCAAACTGTAGGTAATGGTCAAACCTATGTACTGCGATTCTTTCAAACACTGATCTACTAACTTAAAGTTTGCCGATATGCGGTTGGTCGCCAGCTGCGTCATAAGCGCGGCAACGTGTCGGCTAATGCTGTAGATTTCCTCGTTCTTGCTATCCATGCCCTTAAAGTAAGCGGACAACGCAGAATTACGAATCCAGGCATGCTGGCTTTTGGCAAGGTCTTTGAAAGTATCAGCCCACCTTTGTTCGCGTACATGCCGTGATTCGCTGGGATACTCTTTAAACGTTGGCCATTCACCTGGTGCTATATCGTAGCGCTTGATGGGAGAGGTCATACCCAAATCGTAGGAAAACCATATTACGTTCATAGTAGCCTCACAAGGAAAGCACAGAAGGCAGCACCTTTTCTAGCAACTCTAGGTCCTCGTGCATCTGTTCAAGTTCGGTAGCGGAACAACCCAGCTTGTTTATTAAGCGCAGGCTCTCCATGTCTGATACCAATTCCTTGTATTCGTCTTCGGCTATTTGCCCTTGTTTGTAAGCCTTGGTAAATTGGTCCAACCTAGAGACCAGCCCGCCATCGCACATAGAAGCCTGCGCGTTACCCAAGACCTTGCTTAGTATGCGTGACGATGCCTGTATATTGGTCAGCTTGAGAACGCAGAACTGCTGGCTAGGTAACGGACGATCCAAGACCTCGAGAGTCATCTTGCGGACCTCCAAAGCCATACGTCGCACCATATCGGACTCGTCTTTCCGTACCACATACTCTTGAAGAATAAGCGAATCCGTGTTGAGTGCCTGAACATATTGCCAACGATCTGGTGAGTCGCACCGATGTATCGCCCGTGTGGAATCGATGGTCATGCGTACCGCATAATCATATTCGACGTTATCGAAAACACGTGGTGTTATAGAACAACCTGTCAACATCATAGCCAGCAGAATGCGTTTCATGTTAAACCTCGGTTGGTTTGATTTCAGGAATTCCGACAGGCAGTGCAATGCGGAAGCCTGCGGCATGTTTATGTCCTCCGCCGCCGTACAACGCCTTAGCCATTTCACCGACGTCCTTGCCCTTTTTAGTCGAGCGCAAGCTGAACACACGATGATTGGCAGTGTCGTGGTATGTCGCAGCAAACGGGTAGTCCCGAGCCAATGCACCAGCGACTTCGGAGGCGATGGAAGCCGAGCAGTTCATCACTGGCACTGTATACCCACCGATGGTCATCTTCTGCGGCGTTTCTTCCAGCTTTTTCTTGATTGACATGCTACGGGCTCGGGTGATCGGAATACCTTCGGTAATCAACTGGCTTACATCGTGGTAGAAACTGAACCACAGGTCAAAATCCTGTGGTAGTGAAAACAGCGCGCTGATAATCTCGTCCGTCATATTCAGGCCGTGGCTCCACAGGTCACGGTCCTGAATGTGTTGCAGCAAGATCGGTACTTCCTCGTTAGGGAAGAAATGACGCCAGGTCAAGACGGCGCCACTATATTGCATGTCAAAGACCTGCAACAGGTTCGGATGGTCAAGGCCAACAAGATCGATTGCCGCCGACTTGTGATGATCTATGATGGTCACTGATAAGGCAGTTTCCAGCAGCTTCTCCACTACCGTGCGTGGGTAGGAGAAATCAACGAGCCAGACGTGCTTGCCACTGACGTTTGGTGGTGGCTCATTGTAAATACCAGCATAGAATTCACACTCTTGTAGAGCCTTCTTGACCACTGTGGCGGCACCAAAGCCGTCCGAACAGTTGGCGTGGTAGATGCAGATATTCATTTAATGCCTCACGTAGGTCAAGTAATCGTAGTCGTACTGATTATTTTCGTCAGCACGGTGACATTCGGTAGCGACAAGGCGCCACATTAGGTTGTCTATTGCGGGGAAGAAGGTGTCGCACTCGGCGTCGCAGTGGATGCGAGTCAGAATGAGGCGATCAGCCTTGTTGATTAAGGCAGCGTAGAGCTTGCCACCGCCGATGCAGATAAGATCGCGGTTCAACTTGAGATAAGTGTCCAGATATTCTGGATTGATGAATTGCAGGTCACCCTCAGACAACATAGAGCGAGAGGTGATAACGATGGATTTTCTGCCCTTGAGTGCGGGCATTCCTTCATAGGTCACACGACCCATCAGCACCGTGTGACCCCAGGTCAAGCCTTTGAAGTGTTGCATATCGTTCTTTTGCCGCCACGGAATAGCCCCTGCTTTGCCAATCCCGTTGTTCATATCTACTGCCGCTATTAGTGTGAGCATCATGACCTCCTGTTGAAGTCACACTATTTACTAGGTGTTACACTAGGTGTTACTTTAGAAGTCGGAAATCACCATTTAATAAATAGTCAGGTGTGGTCACATGCAAAATTACTGCGCGTACGTTTGTACCTTTTATAATGTACTCGCGCTCTGCTATAACACGTTTTAGCGCAGTTTGGTACTTACCTTGGTAGTGTTCTTTGGCAAATTTTAAAAGCTGTTGGAAATTTATTAAGCACACGGGATTTTGAATTTCTGCCAGAACCAAAACCTTATTTGTCAAAGGTGTTTCGTAATCATAATGATACGAACACCCAGCGTAAACGGCAGAATTCTTTTTATCGGAAGCCGACATTATTAGCTTATTTAACCTAATAGACGCGCCAGGAATTAATTTAGGGTTCTTGGATGCGATTACCAATCGGTACAGTCTAGAGGGACATTTACTTTTTAGGTTCATTACCTCTCGCACCCAATTAGCATCCACTGTGTCGCCTTCAAGGTACTGTAACAAATAGTGGTCAAAGGTCTTCGACAGCCGCTTGGCTGCTTCTATTTTCATATCAATCCCCGTTATCGTCAGCAGATGACCAGCCCAAACGAAAGGCCTGGCGTTCCCGAGGATTCTCGTAGGTCAGATAGGTATCTATCGGCTCACCAGCCAAGTTGGCTTGCACACCCTTATTGAAGGCTTCAGGGTAAGCGGTGGAGGCCAATCGTATGTGTGCTTCGATCTTGGAAGCCCGTGCTTTCTTAATACCCAGCAGATTTTGGAAGACCGCGGTTGCATATCCGTATGCATGGATGCCTGCTTTGTGTGCTATACCGATAGCCTCGTCCCATTTCGCTTCGAGGTCTTTCAGAGTACCATGTTTGCCCTCGCGTGCCAACTTCTTGATGTAGTTGTTACGTGCCATAATTTGAGTGGCAGCCACCGCAGTCAGCGCGGAAGCCTTTATGCCTATCAGGTTCTGGAATATACCCGTGGTATAGGCATAGGACTGCTGGATGTTTGGGTTATCCTTTGCGGCTTTGTCGGCAATCTTCTTGGCCTTAGCCCAGGCTTCATCTAATTCTTTGCGATCATAACCTTTAGCAACCAGACTATCGATATAGGCAGTGTCGGAAGCACCGACTTCTAGTGCCTGTTCCAATGAAGAGGCACCGACGCGATTCTGAAATATCTTGGTGATGTAGGCATAGTTGTTGCCTTGACCTTGGTCAGCCGCATTTTTCTTGGCTTTCTCCCATTCGGATTCCAACTTGTCTATGGAACCTTTACCTTCCTCATGCAACTTCTTGATATAAGACGTAGGCATCTAAATCTCCTTAGCGGCGATATCCAATTCTAGGTCCACCGGGACGTGGTGCGCGTTGACCAAAGTTAGGTACGAAGTCCTCCTTATGTTCCTTGTCGACCAAGGTAATCATAAAGGGTTTACCGACCCTACTTTCCTCGTCCATACGAATGAGTTTAGTCGCGTCTAGGTTCCACACTAAGACAGCAGAACCTGCTGTACCTCCTAGAGGCTGCTCTGGTTTACCATAGCGCTGAGTCAATTTGGTAACCGCCTTATCGAAATTCTTTTTTGTCTGTAAGGTAAATATGATTGAAGGACCACTTACCGTTACCAGTGTAAGTTGGTCCGAATCGACCTTTGTTACTGACTGAATGAACTTACGTGCCATAGCTTCGTTTGCACCGGCACGCAGGCGTTGAGCCGCTTCGATTTTCATATAAGCCTCTTAGTAATGATCGGCAAGTTTATCGTATACCTTACGTTTGGTTCTATCGGCAATAATACCCTTCAGTTCAGAAGCGTCTGTGTATCCCAATTCCGCTGCGTAAGCATCCACTGCCTTTTTAACTGCCGCCTTATCTTTAGTGGTTTTGCCAAGATGATCTACGTAATCCTGTACAAAGGCCCAAGCAGGGTGGTATTTGGTAACATTGTACACATCTATATCTTCGTTTTTAAACGTATCTTCGTAGAAGTGAACATAGCACTGGTTACGTGTACTTGGTAAAGTTATTTCAAACTTTGCGCCAGCGCTATTCGTAAAGATCATGCAAGGGTTACCGTCAGAACCATTACCTTTCGTAGTATTCCATTCTTCTTTAAGTGGTTTGATCTTCGTCTGCCAGGGCAACTGTGTTGATATATAAGAACCACTACCACTCTTTATGGTTTTAAAGCCAATCGTTTTCAAAAATCTAGTTACCTGTGCAATGGTTGCGTAATTTGCTTTTGCTGCTTTCAAACGAGCCGCTGCTTCGATTTTCATTTTGACTCCTAGATTAATTAAAAGGGTACATCGCAGTTGCGACGCATAACCAAACGTGCGAGTTTGGAATTGACCACATCCATCATTGCCGGGTGCATATTCTCAGGGAAATCCTCCCAACGAACCCATTTGTAATCAGTGTGTTCATCGTTCAATTTGGGCGTGAATTCCTTGGGAACCAGGCCAAGGTAGTTCGTGAACCTGAATCCGTCGTCGTGTTCCTTGACACCTATGAAATGTAGGTCACATTTTGCTTCACGCGGAAACTTTGCTTCTTCCCAGGCTTCTCGGCGAACAGTCTCGTCAAGGGGCTCGTTGTTGTCACGACCACCACCTAAACCGCACCACGTGTTGCCGTCATCACCGTCGTCTGATCGCAGGCATAGCAGAAAGCGGCCAGTGTCCATAGCGTAGGGAAGCATACCTGCACCCTCTCCTGTACTACGTCCTGCAAAAGTTCTTAGCCTTGCAGCTGCCTCGATTTTCATTTTTGATTCCTTTGGTTGACGTATGTAATAGTTGTAGGCGTTTCTCTCAAAGCCACGTTTTGTGTACCACTTGCGAAGCGCGGCAGTAGGTAGACCTTGATGGCCACTCATTCGTTCGGGATAGAGTTGAAGCTTGGTATGGTGCTTGTCAGCCAAAGCGCATAACCAATCCAACACATTGGACGCTTCGCCTTGACCTTTGTTGCCCAGGCTTACTATGCTCCATATATGTACCACGTAACCTTGGTCCTCAACGTCTAGTTGAATATTGCCTCTGTCGCGACACCCTTCTTTGAATTCATGGTGACCTTCTGTTGTACCTTTTACATAGTCAGCCATGAATCCAGCGTTGGTGGCCTTAAGTCGGTATAAGGCTTCGATCTTCATGTTAGTCCTGATTGATATCGTCCGAATAGCGCTCAAGGAATTTCGGCACACGGTAGCCGACCGTTGACCAATACAAAAGTTGAATTGAAACGTCCACGTAGGCGGCCAACGCTGTAGCACCAGTAACCTTTGTACCACCACCTGCGATGGTGCGTACATGATTGAGTTTCTTGCCCACGGTTTCCGCAAGCTTATTGAAAAGGTCCATCGCTTCCTTGTCGTTGCGTGGCATTTTCTTCTCCAAGGCTTCGTTCATGGCCTCTGTGAAGATTTTTGTACCAGTATAGGTACGTATTTTGTGAATCGTTGTGCCCGCCGGAGCACCGCAACTTTTGAATTCCTGATTGACCTGGGTACCCGTTACCGGAACTTTACGTTGACCCTTGTCGTAGGTGAAGATGCGGTCTTTCGGACCCTTATTGGCAAGCAGTTGATCTAGGGCTTCGATGACGTACTTCTGGAACGGGTCACCTTTCAGCAGTTTGTGGACCGTCGAGATACCGTCTTTGCCCTTGTAACGCAGCGTGATGTTGCCTGAAGGGTCAATGATCGCGTGTTTGACTAACAGGGTCCCCACACCGTAAGTAGACGAACCATGGGCCGCATTACCAACCGATCCGATACGGGCAGCGAACTCGAAAAGAATTTCCAAGATGACGGCAGCGACGTGATCAGGTTGTGTAATGTTGAACTGCTTCACCTTAGCAAACCACTTCTTACGCATGTTCACCATGACACCGCTCAAGTCGGCTACCTTTTTAAACTTAGCCTTAGCCTGATCCTTCTTGAACTCAGCAGTGTAGAAGTAACTACCCGGTGAACCATCCGAGCGTTGAGCCAAGAACACCCAGTCACCACCTTCGGGTTTACCGTAGGTAGGGTTCATCGTAACTTCAGGGAAGTTTACAGCATTCGGCACGCCGTCGATGAGCTTACCTTTGCTAGTGTAAAAGCGACCCAAATCGTCGATCAAACCAACAAATCCCGAAGGCATCATGTGGTCGATACCGTTGACCCTCAGATAGTTGACTGCATCTTTGTACGGCACCAGTTCCTTACCAGACCTGCGTATAAAGGCAACGAGTGCGTCCTTCCAAGCCTGATTGAACTCTCGACGCAGCCGCAAATATTCTTTGTAGCTGTCGGGCTTCATTTCCTTGATCTTGTTCGCTTCCTCGACGGTCATTGCCGTATCTTTGCGACCCACAAGTTTACGTACTAAGGCTTCCAGTTCGGATTTTGTATCCTGTTGGTTCCCGACCTTGGGTGTCAGTTGCTGGGTGATCCAAGCATTCTTGGTCAGTGATGCGTACTTGATAAGACGGGCTTTGGCTGTTTCACTGTCGGTACGGAAATACGCACCAAGTGCTTTCAGCAACTCCAGGTCTACCTGTGGAACCTTGTAGTCGCCTTTGCCTTGCGGTACCAAGACCTTTATGATTTGGCCCAGCGTTTGATATGCCTGTTCCTTATTCTTACCCTGCAAAATCTGAACTAGCAATGCCTTTAAGTCCGGTACATCGGCGCCCCATACTGGCAGCACTTCTTTGGCCAAAGACGAGATTTCAAGCGACGTTTCATCATCGGGTTTACCACCCTTGCCTTGTAGCTTATCCACGAATACGGCATACAGGAGGGCGATGAACGGTGTTAGGTGGGATGCAGTTATCTTCATTATAGACCTCGACTTAAAAGATTAAATTGAGGTAGAGGTGCGAAA
>Ga0105858_1000051_pt1 | contig 73721 bp, 67 predicted proteins | sample OrgsoiDNA_201062_FD_89683 | JGI IMG/M metagenome (GOLD analysis project Ga0105858, IMG submission 89683) | Permafrost soil microbial communities from the Arctic, to analyse light accelerated degradation of dissolved organic matter (DOM) -... | ecosystem: Environmental > Terrestrial > Soil >...
AAGAGACTAATGGACACTGTATCTAGTAGCTTCCCGAATGTTGCCGATAACGCCATTCGGAATATTAAACATGAAATCGATTGTGATCGTTTCATCGTTTGGGTGTGCCTCGCCAGAGCCTGATGCTCTCGTGTCAAAACACCTCAACCTGAACTATCACGGTCCCGAGGTGTATTATGAACTTCAAATCGACTCTTTTCCCTGATGTCACTTCACTGACATCCACATTGCGTGTTCGCCACTCCCGCGATCGGACTCTGGCTGCGCGTAAAAAACATTCCGCTTCAATTTTTTCGACTAAAATCAATGAATTGAATCATCGCATTACTAACTGGCGTGTCAGCCCTGTCACCGGCCAGCTGGAGCAGCGTTGTTCATTCGCTGATAGCGATGACCCACACAGTCGATCCTTCTTTGCCTGATTCACGCCGTGTGTGTCGGTTGAGTAAACCCGTCCACAGGTTCTGAATCCCGTCATTATTAACGCCCGCACGTTATTTTATATTTTCTCCTGTAAATGGAAAATATAGAACAGCGAAGCTACGCGAAAATAAAAGACACCCCATAAGGTTGCATCCCTTTATCTATTAAAGGGCAGGGAACCCTGCGCGAAATTAATTAAAAACCGATCGCTTTAATAATGCGGAATATTTACGGCTGCCTGCTATCTGACGTCTGCTGATAAATAGTTCCGTGTTACGAGGCGACAGGAGCACCACCATGACTGTAGAAACTAAAAACATTCAAAAGAAAAAGCCAAAGGATAACCGCCTCTCCATGCGCGCTGTCCAGGAGGCTAAAAACGGCGTGGCCATCACGCTGCTAAACGTCGGCGCTACGCGTGAAGGGCTGCTGAACTCGCATGCCGCCGCACGCCTGGAGAAGGAGGGTTACAACGAAGTGGCGCATGACAAGCCGCCTCACGCGCTGATTCAACTGGTGAAAGCGTTCAATAACCCCTTTATTTATGTACTGATTGTACTGGGTATCATCAGTTTCTTTACCGACTTCTGGTTCCCATTCCGTGCCGGTGAAGAGACCGATCTGACCTCGGTCTACATTATTGGCACCATGGTTGCGCTCAGCGGTTTGGTGCGTTTCTGGCAGGAGCACCGCTCGGCGAAATCTGCCGAAGCGCTGAAAGCCATGGTACGGACTACCGCAACGGTGTTGCGCCGTGATAACGCCGCCATGCCGGGAAAAGTGCGTGAAATTCCGATGCGAGAGTTGGTGGTCGGTGACATTGTACAGCTCTACGCCGGGGATATGATCCCGGCCGATGTGCGGCTCATCGAGTCACGCGATCTGTTCATCAGTCAGGCTGTGCTGACAGGTGAAGCGCTACCGGTGGAGAAGTACGACACGCTGGGCGATGTGGCGCAGAAGTCAGCCAGTGCGGTAGCAGAAGATGAAGAAAACCTGCTCGATACGCCGAACATCTGCTTCATGGGCACCAACGTAGTCAGCGGCACGGCGCAGGCCGTGGTGGTGGCAACCGGTCCGCGTACGTATTTTGGATCGCTGGCGAAAGCCATTGTTGGCACCCGCGCACAAACTGCGTTTGACCGCGGCGTGAACAGCGTCAGCTGGTTACTGATCCGTTTCATGCTGGTGATGGTGCCTATTGTGTTCCTGATCAACGGCCTGATGAAAGGGGAATGGTGGGACGCCCTGCTGTTTGCCGTGGCAGTGGCCGTCGGCCTGACGCCGGAAATGCTGCCAATGATTGTCAGCGCCAACCTGGCTAAAGGCGCGGTGGCGATGGCGAAGCGCAAAGTGGTGGTCAAACGCCTCAATGCGATTCAGAACCTCGGCGCGATGGATGTGCTTTGTACCGATAAAACCGGCACGCTGACGCAGGATAAAATCATCCTCGAGCATCACATTGATGCCAACGGGCAAAAAAATGAGTCGGTGCTGTCGCTGGCGTGGCTGAACAGCCATTACCAGAGCGGTATTAAAAACCTGATGGATCAGGCCGTCATTTACTTCTCTGAAAACGAACCCGGTTTCGTCAAGCCGCAGGGATATACCAAGGTTGATGAACTGCCATTTGATTTCATCCGCCGTCGACTGTCCATCGTCGTCAAAGATCCCCAGGCTAACCACCTGCTGGTATGTAAGGGGGCCGTGGAGGAGATGCTGAGCATTTCTACCCATATGCATGAAAACGGCAAAGTGGTGGCGCTGGATCACGCGCGCCGCGAAGCGCTGTTGAAGCTGGCTAATGACTATAACAAAGAGGGCTTCCGCGTATTGGTAGTGGCAACCCGCGATATCAACAAGAGCGAGGCTAAAAAGCAGTACAGCACGGTGGATGAGTCTGATCTGATTATCCGCGGATTCCTGACCTTCCTCGATCCGCCGAAAGAGACGGCGGGCCCGGCGATTGCCGCACTGCGTGATATTGGCGTGGCAGTCAAAGTATTGACCGGTGATAACGCGGTAGTCACCTGCCGCATTTGTCGTCAGGTTGGGCTGGAGCCAGGTGAGCCGGTGCTGGGACCACAGCTGGAAAAACTGGATGACGCCACGCTGAAAGTGCTGGTGGAAGAGCGTACCGTGTTTGCCAAACTGACGCCGTTGCAAAAATCTAGGGTGCTGAAAGCATTGCAGTCAAATGGCCATACCGTCGGTTTCCTCGGCGACGGGATCAACGATGCGCCAGCGTTGCGGGATGCTGATGTAGGTATCTCCGTAGACAGCGGTACGGATATTGCGAAAGAGTCTGCCGATATCATCCTGCTGGAAAAGAGCCTGATGGTGCTGGAAGAGGGGGTACTGAAAGGTCGCGAGACTTTCGGCAATATCATGAAGTACCTGAATATGACCGCCAGCTCCAACTTCGGTAACGTATTCTCGGTACTGGTTGCCAGTGCGTTTATTCCGTTCTTACCGATGCTGGCTATCCAGTTACTGCTGCAAAATCTGATGTATGACATCTCACAGCTGGCACTGCCGTGGGACAAGATTGATAAAGAGTTTTTGAAGAAACCGCGTAAGTGGGACGCCAAAAACATCGGCCGCTTTATGGTGTGGATCGGCCCCACTTCATCAATTTTCGATATGACCACCTTCGCGCTGATGTGGTACGTGTTTGCCGCTAACAGTGAACATATGCAGACGCTGTTCCAGTCTGGCTGGTTTGTTGAAGGGCTGCTGTCGCAGACGCTGGTGGTACATATGCTGCGTACCCAGAAGATCCCATTCTTCCAGAGTACGGCTGCGCTGCCGGTGATGTTGATGACCGGGCTGGTTATGGCAATTGGTATTTATGTGCCGTTCTCACCGCTGGGTCCGTTGGTGGGGTTGCAGGCTCTGCCATGGCAGTACTTCCCATGGCTGGCCGGAACGTTGCTGGCATATTGCTGCGTTGCACAGGGTATGAAAATGTTCTATATCCGCCGTTTCAAACAGTGGTTCTGATGCCACTGTGCATCCATCGCTGACAGCCTGAACCCAGGTGCCGCAGCACATTGCGGCACCTGCTTTTAAACGACTGCATTAAAGACCGGCTTTTCACAACTGTTTTAAAACACGCTTTTAGCATTTTGCTTTACAAGTACAACCCTGAAAAAGGGGGAATTATCATGTCCGGAACTACCCTGTTAATTAATCTGGCTGGCGCCATTGCCCTGTTGCTGTGGGGCAGCCATATGATCTCATCCGCACTGCAGCGCGGCTTCGGCACGCCACTGCGTCACTGGATGGGGCGTCACCTCAATAACCGCTGGATGGCGCTGCTGTCCGGTATTGGCATCACCGGCATTTTACAGAGCAGCACGGCGGTGAGCCTGATGGCCACTTCCTTTACCGCCGCGGGTACGCTTAGCCTGGCCCCTGCGCTGGCGGTGATGCTCGGTGCCAATATTGGCTCGACGCTGGTGGTACAGCTGATGAGCTTTAATACCGCAATTGCCATTCCCCTGCTGATGCTGGGCGGTTTTGTGGTGTTTAAACTGCGTGATAACTCCAGCTTCGAAAGTGCAGGCTGCGCCATGATTGGCCTCGGTTTGATGCTGCTGGCGCTGAGCCTGCTCAGCGCCACGCTGGGCCAGATTGAGTCCACCCCGGTGTTTCACGCCGTGATGGAAGGGTTGCACGGCGATACCCTGATTGCGCTCCTGGTGGCGGTGCTGCTTACGTTGATTTGTCACTCCAGCGTCGCGGTGATTTTACTGATTGCCTCGCTGGCGGCGACGGGCGTGATGACACCCGCAACGGCCATGGTACTGGTACTGGGGGCCAACATTGGTGGCGCACTGCCGCCGGTACTGAATGCCGGATCATCCGTGGCCCTGCGCCTGCCTATCGGTAACCTGATGGTGCGCGCACTGGGGGCGGTGTTGGCCATGGCGCTGCTGCCATGGCTGACCGAACTGGCCGGAAACATGACGCTAACGACGCCGCAACTGGTGGTCTGGTTCCACACTGCTTTCAGTGCGGTACTGGCGCTGATATTCATCTGGATGACCGGCCCGCTGGCGCGTTTGCTGGAGCGGATGTTTGTCGAGGAGCAGCAGGCCGGTGACCCTGGCATGCCGCAGTATCTGGACGAAGCCGGGCTGAATGTTGCCTACCTCGGCCTGTCCAATTCGGTGCGTGAGTCGCTGCGCACGGCAGACATGCTGGCAGTGATGCTCGACCGGCTGTGCGTGCTGTTTGAAACGCAGGATCAGGGGACGGCTGATGAAATCCGCCAGACCGATCAGTCACTGGATCTGCTGAGCGCGGCAATCCGCGCCTATCTGGCAGATCTAGGCCAAGATGGGCTGAGTGACGCGGATGCTGACCGCGCGCAAGAGATCCTGATGTTTGTGATTAATGTCGACCATGCCGGCGATATTCTCTCCAACAATCTGACCCAGTTGGCGCTGCGCCGTGCCCGTCGGGGAGAGCAGTTTAATGAGTTCGAACTGAACCATATTCGGCTGCTGCACTGGGAAATAATCACCAGCCTGCGTCTGGCGGTGAGCGCATTTATGGGCGAAGACCTGTATGCCGCACATCAGCTGGTGGCGCGCAAAGACGCCATCCGCCATTTGGAAGCCTCGGCCAGCCGCGAGCATTTCAAAAAGCTGCGGGAAGATAAAAACGCCTGGGCGGAATCCGGGGATATTTTCCAACGGGTGCTGCGTGATTACCGTCGGGTACATCACCATATTGCCGCCGTCGCCTATCCGGTGATTGACCGGTTGGGTGAAGAAACAGTGCTTCAGGAATAAGACACGATGAGAGTATGACGATGAGAGTGTTAATTTGCGCAGGGCGCTTTTACGCCGACACAAAAAATATGACCCGGATATTGGACCTTTATTCGCAGTCGAATCCTATCAGGGTGGTTATCCACGGAGGACACCAATCCTCGGGGGGAGTCATTGAAAGTTGGGCCAGGGATGCGGACGTTCATGTGGTCCGTTACCCGGCCAACTGGGCGATGCACGGCAAGTATGCCGAAATCCGCCGGAATCTATTTATGCTCGAGGACAGCCAGCCCGATGCGATCCTGGCTTTCCCCGGTGGTGAAGATACGGCGGACTGTATCCGCCAGGCGAAGAAAGCCGGTATTACGGTGATCGAGGTGGATATTTAAGCCTTTTGGCGTTGTTCCAGCGCCGTGGTGAGCCATGGCAGCACCTCTTTTTTACGGCTGAGCATGCCCGGCAATGAGATGGAAACCGAGTCAAACAGCGTATTTTGCGAGAAGTAGACCACCGAGTTTTTTGTGCGGATGTCGGTAATGATCAGCGCAAACAGATCCAGCGCGCTTTCGCTACACTGGCTGTCCATCGCGGCTATCAGCTGTGGCAGGAGCGCGTCGGTCTGGGTAAAGCTGCTGACTTCAATCTGCGCTAACAGTACGTCCAGCCCGGCGATGTGATAATTTTTGGCGTCTTTATTGATCAGCGTCTTCGGGCTCATACCTGCCAGATCGGTTTTCGCCGCCAGCAGGCCGCTGATGAAGGCTTCGCGGTCCAGTTGGCTGAGAGTAAACAGTTCATCCGCGACTTTAACGTCGACCGGTGTGGTGGTGGGTGAGGTGAGGGCGACGGTATCGCTCAGTAACGCACCGAGCATCAGCGTGGCCTGAGCGGCGCTGACCACCTGATCGCTTTCGCGGGCAATTAACTGCCACAATAAGGTGGCGCAACTGCCCAGCGGCTGAACCCACACTTCGGCCGGATTACGTGTGGTGACGGTTCCCAACCGGTGATGATCGACAATCCCCAGAATATTGCTGTGTGGGAGTGAGGGCGGGCCTTGCTCGAATTCGCTGAAATCAACCAGCCAGACCTCTTTATCCGCCAGATTGCCCTCCAGTAACGGTGGGGCCTCTACGCCCGCTTTCTGCAAAATAAAGCGGGTTTCCGGGTTTATCTCTCCCAGACGAAATGCCTGCGCCGGCCGTCCCTGTGCGTTAAGCCAGTCAGCGGCGATGAGTGCGCTGCATACTGTGTCACTGTCAGGATTCAGGTGCCCGAAAACAGATATCATGATGACCTCGTTATGATGGTTTAAGAAAGGCCATTAGCCTCTCGATTGCCACCGAGTGTACATCACTCCCGCCCCCTTGGCTCTTGCGCACCCAGGCCATGACTGGCTCTGAGAGTTGTAAAGCCCATCAGTCGCCCAGCGGCAGTGGGTTTTTCTTCATCCCTTCGATTTTCATCAGCATGTGGTAGAGCGGGGCAATGCGCTGGAAATCTTTGCTCAGGATGTTGACCAGCCGGTCGGAGAAAATCGTTTCCATGTCCCTGTGACTGCTGATCAGTGCGAAGGATTTTTTGTTGTACCAGGCCGCCAGTTCCTGGGGCTGATCTTTGATAAGCGGCCGCTTATAGCTGTCGCCTTCGAGGATGAAATGGGGTTCGATACATTTCGCCTTCTTCAAAAAGGCCGCGGGATCCCGCAGCAATTGTTGGCGGAATAGATCCATGGTGGTTTTGGAGGCACTGTAGTAGCCCAGCCCGTAACGCCACCAATCCTGGCCAAATTCAAAAAAATAGGTCGGTGCATCGGTCCAGTTTTTGCGTGAGCGCTTAAAGGTGATCCAGATATTGCTACGGTAAATCGACTTATCGTGTGAGAACCGCGTATCGCGGTGCATGCGGGAGATGGTTTTGCCAATCGCCGGGCGCAATTCGAACAGGTCATCAATGACCTGCATATCCTGGCTTAAATCCGTCACCAGTTTACGCACCGGTTCGAGTAGCTGCTGCTGATAGAGATCGCGATGCTCCTCAAACCACTCCTTATTATTGTTCTGCCTGAGCTGCTGTAAGAAGGTCAGGCCCTGCTGAGTAAAACCGGTAAATTCTCCCATGATGCTTCCTTTTTGGCGGTCAGCGTCAGCCTGTAATTTTAAACAGGCTGTTGATTAACCCAGTATCCACCAAGAGAGAGGGGAGATCAAAGAGATCGAAATAAGAGGGGGGTGAAATCGGTGAATCGGCGGGCCGTATTTTGGGTCCGCCGATTGTTGAGGCATAGGGGTTACATGGCTGTCGTGCTGGGCGTAAACACCATTTTCAGCGTCCCTGTATATTGTCCTGCGGGCTGCGTTGAAGGCAGGTCAGTGCTGATGGTCAGTTTGGCGGGCCAGCAGAGCACAGGTATAGCGATACCCGGAATGCCCACGGCGGTGATACGGTTCCAGTTGGTCGGCAATTGTTGGACTTGATTAATGCTCCAGATCTGACCATTAATGATGGATTTACCCGGTTGTTGCCCGCTAAAGCCAAAATTGACCTTATAGGGAAGCTTGGTTGTTGGGTCATCATTTTTATGCAAATTGAAAGTGTCACTGCCGTCGCCGCCGTCGGTCATGCCGCTGAAGGTGATCTGCATACTGCTGCTGTTGGCGCTGAAACCATCATACAGGCACATATCCACCGTATTACTGCCGCTGTAACCTTGATTGCCGCTTATTCTCCCATCAGCGCCGTTTTTCGGCCGGATATTCAGGTCAATTTGCGGAACTTTTGTACTGGCAAATTTCGGCATATAGACCTGAATATTGGCATTATCGGTCAGGTTAATACGAAAATTGACGGTATAGGTTGAAAATATGCTGTTTGGATCCCAGCGGCGGTAATCCAATAATAACTGCGCGGTCCACACCCCGCCGGTCGGTAATTTTTTAAGTTCTGTCTGAGGTAGGTTTAAATTCAATGCGCTGCCAGATGTTGCAGTAATCCCGCTACAGCTCATCATGATGGCTTTGTTTAAAGCCCATGGTCCAGTATATAGGCCGCAGGGCCCCGCCCCCATGTACATAGGTGACCGGCTTCCTTTTAATATCAAGTCCACGATGATATGGCTTTTTATTTCGGTAAATCTGAGGGTTACAGGTGTTTCCCCGCCGCCGGACCCCCATGACAGTGATGTAGGGCAGGCACCACTCATGCTGTTGGTGGCCGAACGGCAGGTATAACCCGAGCGACCATAGTCATGGACATAACTTGTGTCGTCATAGCCGGAGATATCCTGGTTATAAATCACGTAATTACTGACCGGTAACGTGCTGCGGTCGATATTGTCCAACGTCACCTGAGTGGTGACGTTATGCGCAAGAACATCGCTCTGAGCTGCGCATGTCCCGCTGGCGAAGAGAAATAAAAGCAGAAGCTTACTGATGATTTTCATCGTATTTACCTTTGTGCCAGCAAGGCGCTGACGCGACTCAGTTGGGTTAACTCCCCGGGCAGGGCATCCAGTGCGATGGCTTTACAGTGCACTTCGCCCAGATAAATCAGCGCATCCTCACGCGGCTTCACGGTGACCGGGCAGGCATAGACCTGTTTCTGATACAGGAAATAGACCACCGGGTCTTTATGGTTGTAATCAAAAGAGAAACCACCGTCACTTTCGGTTCGCAGCGCCGGCGTATTTAAGACCGTAGCGCCACCGAGCGGTTGCCCCTGTTCATTGAGCAGGCGGCCGATGTAGGTCCAGCTGATATCAGCACTGATGGTTTTTGGGTAAACGTGGCCGGGTAGCATAAACAGGTCGCTGCTGCCGGTGTTGAGCATCTGCACGTTGACTTTGCCGGTGGTGACTTCATCTGCCGTGACCTGTGCGTTACTCATGGCGCTGATCGGCACCAGGGTGCGCTGGCCGCCGGTCAGCGTCTGCAAATTGGTGCCGCTGCCGCGTAATGAGACCAGCGGTGCGTGGGTTTCATCGGACTCCACTTTCACGGTGCTGCCCGCCAGACGGTCGATGCCACTGGCATTCCCCCCCCAGAACAGGCCGTCTCCGGTCACGGCAAACGACGAACTGTAGTTAGCTGACACTGAGTTGTAATTATTGCTTTCGCTGCTGTTGTAGCTGCGGCTAACGGTGGCATCCAAATCCCCGAAACGGTTGTTATTGCGTCCGCGCATCAGGGCTTCGTAGTCGCTGTTACCGCCGCTCACGCGGGTTTCCAGCTCACGATGCGCGCCGTCATTTTCGAAATTCCACTGGCTGTCGACATACATATCCTGACGCGTGCTGGCCTCGTGGGTATCGCGCAGGGCGTAGCCCGCACTGAGATTGCGTGAGCGCTGGGCGGTCGACGTGTCGTTGCGTGAGAAGGTCATCGTCAGGAACAGACCGTAGTCGGCGTCCTGGTCCTGCGTTTCACTGCGGTAAACCCCGAGGGTAGGCGTGATGGTCACCTCCTTCCACATCATCGAACTGTTGATGTTTACCTGCCAGGTACGGCTGCGCCCCTGTTGCTGCTGCCAGGTTGGCGTATAGGTGAATGGCGAGTCGCTGGTGGGCGTTGAGAGATCATCACGATAACGCGTACGGTTATTGTTGTCGGTATAGCCCACTGTGGTCATCCACGAATACAGGGACTTACTGAGGGTGGCGCTGTAGCTCTCGGTACAACCGCCCCAGCTCAGGTCACTGTTGTTGGTGCAGTCGCCAGCCTGTTGCTTATTATGGTAGAGCGATACCGAGTAGCCATCAGCGTAGGTAATATTCTGGCTGTTGCCTTTGGCATTATCCTCGCCCCACAGATAGGCAAAACTGGTATTGAGCGAGCCGTCCCACAGGCCATGGGACCAATCGAGCTTGGTTTCATAGTACTTTTTGCTGTCCAGCGCCGAGACGCCCTGTTGCACAGTAGCCTGGGAAAATAACGGTACGCGCACGCCGGTTTCGATGGCATTGCTGGGCGCTTTATTGGTCTGCACACTGTCATAGTAGCCGCTGTTTTTCAGCCTCCCGGCCTGCACGAACGCGTCCCACTGCATTTCGCCAATAGTGGCGGTGCTTTTGTTGAACGGCACGGTTTCGCGCCGCACTTCTTTATCCTGCTCGAAAATGCGCAGTTCAACCGGGTAATTCCCTTCAGGGAAAGTCTGGGTGTTCAGCGACTGTACGCCGGCGGCCATATAGAACGACCCCAGCAACTGATTACCACGGTAGGCTTCGACGCGGGAAAAGCGCGTCAGCAAAACGGGCACCGGTGACGAGATGGCATTGTCGCGCTGGCGGAAATAGGCCTGTGTGGTACCGATGCGCGCACCCTGAATAGTCGGGATGGGCAGCAGGCTAAAGCTGAAGTTGCCCCCGTCGGCTCGGGAGAGATCGGTGGAATCCATCTGACCGGCCTGCGTGTAATAACGCTGGGCGATGTCATAGCGGTAATAGAGGCTATTGACCTGGGAATCAAGATTCGTCGCATTATGGCTATCGTTACTGTTTTGGTCGTCTTTGACCTGCTGATAGTTAAAGCGCCAGTCGAGAATGGTATAGCTGTTTTTGGTGACGCCCAGCGCGCCAAGCCCGGTCAGGGAAAGGGTGCGATAGCCATCATTGTCTGAATAGTTGACGGTCTGGCTGTGCAGCAGGCCGTTGTGGGAATCTTCGGTCGGCAGCCAGAACATGGCGTTCTCGCTTTGATCCGGTAAAAAGGCTTTGCCTACGAACAGATTCACTACGCTGTCGCTGTCATCCATAATGACCGCAGCGGTATCGGTTTCGATAAAATCACATTTTATCTGCGCATTATTTTGCCCCTGACAGCTCAGGTTACCGTTTCGCGCCATGGGTTTTTGCAGCAAAGAAAGCAGTGCCGGCTTTTGAGCCTCCGGCACATGCAGTTTTTCCAGTACTTTTTCGGGTTCGGTAAAACTCACAGTTTCCGGCAGGACATTGAGTTTAAATACCCCCAGTGAACGCCCATAGACTTTTACTTCTGCCATTTCAGCCTGTGGTTGCCATAATTCCTGAAACTCTGCCGGGACATCGCTGGGGGCATTAAGCTCCTCGGCGAAAACCGGCATGGAATAATAACAGCCACATGCTACCAGCCCGGCCATAATTAAATTCAACCTCATCCGTGAGGTATATATGTTGCTCATACAATTCTCTTTAAAAAGATATTTTATGACGTCCGTCAGGGCTGGCTACTGTGTATTACGGGTTATCGTTTATGGTGCTACAGGTGTTGGCTGTTGCAGCAGCAGGCTTACTACTCCCTGATAATCGCCCTGAGTCCAGGTCGCATGGCCGGTGTTGGTCGCAGAGATCACCAGTGGCATAGAAACAGATGCACCACTTTTATCAGTGAAGATAGAAGCTGCGGCCAGCGTGGTTGCGGTGGCGCTCAAAGGCTTGCCGTTGTAATTAACCACCAATGGGATTGTCTGTGCGCTGTCAGTGGTGTTCATCAGTGCCGGGGTGCCCAGGGTGCTAATAGCCACGTCTTTGGTTGCGGTATTAGAGTAAATTTTGGTAGAAATAGTTACTGGTTGCAGACCTATTGAAGGGTTGTACACCATCGCAACAGAAGCCGGCAGTTCAGTACCATCAGCCTGCAACATATTTAATGTCGGGTCGATAGATGCTGTAACAGTAATATTTTTTTCTACCGCCTGAGCAGACATAGACAGTACTGAAGAGACCGCGAAAGCAGCCAGTGCAATTTTCATTGAAGATTTCATCGTTAAATTTCCCTATTAATTTTTCGTATTACAGTTAATTCTTTCATTCTGAATGCTCAGTGAAAGAGTGCACCTATTTACACACGAATCATTCATGTATAAAGTAGATTTTTTTAATAACGGATGAGACGCTAAAGTTTAATACTTATTGTGCTCACGTCATTGGGTTTAGTTTCATCAGCGACGGTAATTACCGCAAATGGATAATGGTGAGTATTTATCCCGGCCGCAGAGGACTGATGAGGATAAATATATTTCTTTATGTCCTGATGGTCACAGCCAGCGGAAACGGTATTTTGTGGGCAAAAATCGACACCTTTAACGCCAGCGCGTATATTACCTGTGCTGCTGAGCTTCACCTGGCCCTGTGCATCCTGATTGGCCGTAAGAGCGGCAACCGGTTTATCGGGTACGGTTCTGACCAGAGCAGCAAACACCATGTTGACTGATACTGCCGCTTTAGATTGTTTGCCCGATGGGTCGGTGACGTCCATCTGCTGGATATCTGTACTGGCCGAGTTAACGCCTTCAAAATAGACCCGATACAGCGTCTCTTCGGCAGGTGACTGAATTTGGGTCAGCCTGACGGCTTTATTGCCCCCAGCAGGAACAATAATTTTATTGGGTGAGGCAATAAGGTTATTTTCCTGCCAGCTGGCGACAGTCTCATCTTTTTCCTGGGCAGTGCCAGGGTTAATGATTTTTTTAACCGTTACTTTTATATACTGAGTGTTATCAGATTTAGAATAAATCTTGATGAGATTATTCTGGTCTCCATTCTTTACCGTTGTCGACATCGGGTAAACCATAAAGCTGGCGCTGGCCACCGGAATAGATAATACCATCGGTGTAACTAAGAAAGTCAGCGCAAGCTTTTTTCGGATGCCATGGATACTAATCATCTGGTGGTCCTTAAATGTGGTTCATGCTGTGTACCTTGAAAGACTTCTTTCTAACCAACGCCGAAGCTATTTGGTTTATAAGGCTCATTCATTTGAGCCCTTTATCTTGAAAAGCAGAGCGGTATTATAAGTACTGAGTCAGCGTTACCGTTTCTGTAGGAATGCATAATAAGCTTATTTTATTTAATTGGAAGGTGGGCTCGGGGTCCAAAAATACACACAATCAAAATCCCCTTGTTATGTATGGATTTGTTTTTTTAATAAATTTAATCCTAAGGTCTGTTATGGAACTGTTTATTGTTCTGGCGTTGACTTCATGTCACAGAGGCACATGCAAACAAAGTGGAGGACTTCAACAATTGAGAAGGGGAGATGATAGTTAAATACAGAGTAACGACGTTATCCTATGAGTGGGGGAGATATTTATGATGGCTGAAACTCAATTGCATTTAACGTTAAACATACAATTACGCAATATTGGGTTGAAATAAAAATGCGAAAACTGAAATTGAACGGGAGGAAAAAGAAACCGGAATCTCCAGCGTATTACAGGCTTCACTGAGCACAGCCACACAATGTGGGGTTATTTTACCCTCAGAAGAGCGCTTTCGACCGGTTACAAACAACATCTCGTTTCTTGTCTGCGCACGTTGATCGAAAGGGGGTCCTCGTCAGACACTGCGCGAGGTTGCGGCCGGTCGGAAAGCCCGTTTTTAGCCCTTTTTAACGATGAAAAATGGCACTTTTATCCGTTATTAATGACCATGTAACATACTTATGACAGGATGATCGGCCAATAAACGAACAACTCGTTGATTAGCCAGAGAAAAATCCTAACAAATTTCCTCACAATAAATTATTGAGATGAGACTCAAAAAGCCATATATTGGCCGCGTTTTATTCATGCTGGTTATATTTTTAATCAATTATTCAACTTTGGCGTTAGCGATAACCCAGTTGTAGGAGAGATATGATGACGGATAAAGTCCGTATTGATAATTTTGGCGCGAATTCATTAAATGCAAACAATGAAACCTATTTGGCGCGACAGGCTGAATTTGAATCGAATGTTAGGAGTTACCCCCGCAAATTGCCGTTAGCCATTGCGCAAGCCCATGGCGTATGGATCACTGATGTTGAGAATAATCAATATCTTGATTGCCTGGCCGGTGCGGGAACCTTGGCGCTTGGACACAATCATCCTGACGTGCTGCAGAGCATCCAAAATGTCATTACCAGCGGCTTGCCGTTACATACCCTGGATCTGACAACACCGTTGAAAGATCAGTTCTCTGAATATCTGCTCTCTTTGTTGCCAGGACAGGGCAAAGAGTATTGCCTGCAGTTCACCGGCCCATCGGGTGCCGATGCGGTTGAAGCTGCGCTGAAGTTGGCCAAAAAATACACCGGTCGTTCCGGGGTGATCAGCTTCTCCGGCGGCTATCACGGGATGACCCATGGCGCGCTCGCGGTAACAGGCAACCTGTCACCGAAAGAAGCGGTCAATGGCATGATGCCAGAAGTACAGTTTATGCCTTACCCGCACCAATACCGCTGCCCGCTGGGCATTGGCGGTGACGCGGGCGTTAAAGCATTAACCTATTACTTCGACAACCTGATCAACGACGTTGAGAGTGGCGTGCGCAAACCTGCGGCGGTCATTCTCGAGGCGGTTCAGGGTGAAGGCGGCGTTAACCCGGCGCCTGCCGAATGGTTGCAGCGCATCCGTAAAGTCACCCAGGAACACGGCATTCTGCTGATCCTCGACGAAGTTCAGGCTGGCTTCTGCCGTACCGGCAAACAGTTTGCCTTCGAGCACGCCGGCATTGAGCCAGACATTATCGTGATGTCCAAAGCGGTGGGCGGCGGTCTGCCACTGGCCGTGCTGGGTATTAAAAAGCAGTTTGATGCGTGGTCACCGGGTCACCATACCGGTACCTTCCGCGGCAACCAGCTGGCGATGGCCACCGGTCTGACGACCCTGCAGATCCTGAAAGAGCAAAAGATCGCCGAGAAAGTGGCGGGGCAGGGTGAATGGCTGAAAGGTCAACTGGCCGATATGCAAAAACGCTACCCGGTTATCGGTCACGTGCGTGGTTTGGGCTTAATGATCGGTATTGAGATCGTTAAACCAAACGAAGCGCAGGATCACATGGGTTGTTACCCGGCGGACCCTGCGCTGTCCGCGATGCTGCAGAAAAAATGTTTCGAAGCAGGTCTGATTCTGGAACGTGGCGGCCGTGATGGTTGCGTGCTGCGCCTGTTACCGTCCCTGCTGATCACCAATGATGAGTTGGCAATTTTCCTCGACAAGTTTGAGCAGGCGCTGTTAGCGGCTGGCATCAAACCTGTCTGAGTGGAGTAAATGACCGCGATGTCCGAGTTAAACCCGATTCTGGCCGCCTCAGTGCAAAGTACTGAGGCTTACCAGCAGGCAATTGCACAGAGCAGCGCCGCTGTGGTGCAGTGGCTGCAACAACCTGAAATGTATCAGGGAAAAACCGTTGCCGAACTGCGTGAACGCATTACGCTCGATTTTAATCCGCAGGGCCTGGGTAACCAGGCAGCGATTGAGCGTGCCATTGAGTACTTTTTAAAAGATAGCCTGTCGGTACACCACCCGCAGTGCGTGGCGCACCTGCACTGCCCAAGCCTGGTGATAAGCCAGGCCGCTGAAGTGTTGATCAACGCCACGAACCAGAGCATGGACTCCTGGGACCAAAGCCCGTCAGCGACCATTATCGAGATGAAGCTGATTGAGTGGCTGCGTACTCAGGTTGGCTATCAGCCAGGCGATGCCGGTGTGTTCACCAGCGGTGGCACCCAGAGCAACCTGATGGGGCTGATGCTGGCGCGTGACGCCTTCTTCGCCCGTCAGGGGCACTCCATTCAGCAGGATGGCCTGACCGGTGATCTGAAGAAGATTAAAGTTTTTTGTTCTGAAAATGCTCACTTCTCGGTGCAGAAGAACATGGCGTTGCTTGGCCTGGGTTACCAGTCCGTGACGCTGGTGAATACGGATCAGTTCGCACGTATGGACATCAATGATCTGCAACAGAAACTGGCACAGGCGCAAGCCAACGGTGAGCAGATTCTGGCCATCGTCGCAACGGCCGGTACCACCGACGCCGGTGCTATCGACCCGCTGCGTGCTATTGCTAAACTGGCCGCTGAGCACGATATCTGGGTGCACGTTGATGCGGCCTGGGGCGGCGCGTTGTTGCTATCTGAAAAATACCGCGACTATCTGGACGGCATTGAGCTGGTGGATTCCATCACCCTGGACTTCCACAAACAATTCTTCCAGACCATCAGCTGCGGTGCGTTCCTGCTTAAAGAAGAGCGTCACTATGAGCTGATGCGCTATCAGGCGGCTTATCTGAACTCTGAGTTTGACGAAGCGCAGGGCGTGCCGAATCTGGTGTCTAAATCTTTGCAGACCACGCGCCGTTTTGATGCGTTGAAACTGTGGATGGGGCTGGAAGCGTTGGGCCAGAAGCAATACGCTGAAATCATCGATCACGGCGTGACGCTGGCTCAGGATGTTGCCGGGTATGTAATGACTCAGCCCTCGCTGGAACTGGTTATGCAGCCACAGCTGGCAAGCGTGCTGTTCCGTTTCCGCCCACAGTCAATCCCGACCGCCAGCGATGCGGCCATCGCGCTGTTGAACCAGAAGATCGGTGATGCACTGCTTGAGTCCGGCCGTGCCAACGTGGGTGTGACCGAGCACAACGGCGTCACCTGCCTGAAGCTGACCTTGCTGAACCCAACCGTTACGCTGGACGATGTCAAAGTCCTGCTGGCGCTGGTGGATAAAACAGCCCAGCAGTTGCTGACTGCATAAGTCTCAACGTTGCCTCAAGGCACAACAAAAAGCCGATAACATGAAGGTGTTATCGGCTTTTTAATTTTGTCAGCGAGGGACCTGTCCCACATGCAGTGACTATTTACTGGGGGGACCTGTCGTGTTGTTCCAGTTCATATAACGCCCGCGCCGTCTGGTGGCGGCGCCAGTAGGCACTCAGCTTACTTTTGACGTTTTTGATCTCCTTACCCAGGCCTGGCAGGGGGATGTCGCTGCGCTTTTTACCCCGGTAGTTCGGTTGGATATGATGTAGCGTCAAAAAATAGGTTCCAAACCGGCGGAGTACGTTCATGTGCCTGATGTTGTTCCATTCCAGCCGCTCAGAATTTTTGGGCAAGATGATCCCCTGATAAGTGATTTCTATCCGATGCCCGCCTTTCAACGTATAGGTTACGCTGGGGAAATATTTCAGGACCAGCGCAGTCTCTTCTTCACCTTCAGGTTGATAACGCCAGGCCAGGCTCTCTTCATGAACAGAAGAGAAGTTACGTTCATATTGATGCCACAGTTTCTGTTCAATCTCGGCGGCAACCGGCATCAGATCAACCCAACTCTCCGCCGGAAGTTCGGTCGCCATCCCGGCATAGTCCACTTCGTCAATCCTATAACCGACATTACGTATTCTGTCCGCCAGCGGAGGATGTGAGTCAAACGGATGCGGCACGCTTCGCGCACGGATCGTATCGAGAAAGTCCGGTGAACGGACATGGGTTGGCAGACCGGCAGCTATCGCCTCCCGGATACCCAACGCATTTTTATGCAGGGTTTTGTTGTCAAACAGGCCTGCCTCGACTTCATTACGATAACTGGCATAGGCCGATATTTTGATCAGTGACTGGACGATAGCCGCAGGGTTGATAAGCATGGCCGCACTGCGGTCAGCGATAAATTCACGTTGGCGGCTGTTGCGCCGCCAGGCCAGTTCAAACAGCGCCCGGTAAAGGTAGAGTGGGTAGTACACCACCAGCGTAGCCAGCGTCTTACTCATCAGGCGGGTATATTCATCGAACTGATGCAGTTTGGGCCCCAGTAAAGCCCCTGAAGCGGCATCCCCTTCGTACAGGTGCGTTAACTCGTGCACCATAACGCCATCAGCCTGAGACGTGGTCAGCTGACGCAACAACGGAATACTGACGTAAAGTTTGCGTCCATGCAGTATCTGCCCGTTGACGTCAAGCGGCGCTTCGGTCACATAAAAATGAGTATCGATACCGGCAATGATGTGGTCAGGTGGTGTGGTTCCCACGTCACGGGCCAATGCATCAATACGCGCCCACAGCGCGGGTGCTGCTGCACGCTTCACCACTTCGCCTTCAATACCCTGCGCGCCCGGTACCTTTTTAAAGATACCTTTGAGCATATAATAGATGCCCGCCAGTACGAGCAAACCCACCGCCACAACCAGTTTAAGAGAGTAGGTATATGTAAAGAGCGCCGTGCACCAAAATGAGAGCCAAACCAGCATTCCTCCCTGTACCAACACTTCCAGCGCACTGGCCAACATCAGGAACTGGCGGGCCAGCGTCAGGCTGATCAACTGACCCTGACGGCTTCGAAATGCCAGTGCGGCGAAAAGCAGAACCATCAGCAGGACAACACCGCTGCCCAGCAGTGTCCAGCGAGCCACATGGCCCATCATGGTGAACTGCCACAGTTCAGACCTCGGGGCGCAGACAACGTGCTGATAACCGAGCCACTCCTGCGGGACGGTGCCACAAACGCTGGAAGGGGGATGCTGTTGCAAGAGAACCGTCAGCGTAGTGATGTCCAGGTTTTTATTCCGTGCATCATTAATAAAGAGTTGACTGTATCGCTGGTCAAACTGATGACGACCATATTGGGTAAATAGCAGCGTGATCGTTGGGATCAAAAAGAGTGTGACAAGAAACCACAAAAATACTTTTGCATAGCTCTTTTTTAAAGCTGTTAATTTATTCAAAATAATAAACTCTATCATCGTCCATGAAGAAAGAAGCCGCTTATATCTGGCAGTGACAGCAGGGGGATGCTGGCAGAAGGGTAATGGCGTGAGGATCCGCGTTAGCATGTTTCAGCTTTATTATAACTTCAATATTAAAGCGGAGTTATGAGACGATATCTTGGCGAGAGAAGCAAGGCGTTATTACCCATATTACCGGTGTATATTTGGATAGTAACGCCCGCTGCCTGATAAAGGGAAGTACATGACTAAACGAGCCATTAATTTATGTCATTTCCCGCTAATATAGGCCATTTTGGTCTCTTTGGGTATTGTCAGGAATAATGATTTTCTGTGAATGTATAATGTGTGCGAATAATAGGTGCAGCACAGGAATAGAGTAGCATGAGGCGACAGGTCAATTTTCTCACAGCCTTATTAAGGCTGTGCCAGCTAAGAACTCAGACATTCATCATCAAGCTCAATAATCCGCACATACAGCGCACCAAACAAAGCAATATCGACTAAGAGAGCGAAGGCGTAGGGAAAACCGGTTATACCAGGAAAGCCAGATTGTAACCGCACGGCCGCCGTAACGGCTACGGCAACTCCTATAATCAGCAGCGTTGCCATGCGCTTAGCGGCATAAAATCGGTGCCACTTATTTTTATCCTTTTTCATCACGGCGGTACTCACCATTCCTTGCCCCAGCCCGGAGATAATAATTCCCGGCAGCAGTGACCACACAGTGTGCACGCCATGCAGCGTGACCAGCAAAAGTATCAGGCCCGCTGCGCTGATAATAAACCCCAGACAGATCTGCTGCAGAGACGATTTTCGCTGTAACAGCCGGTATCGCGCCAAATAAACGCCAGAAAAAATGGCGATAAAGAGCAATATCAACAGGACAACCGTGATAAGTGCACTTTCCCACGCCGCCAGTTTAATCAACAGGGCAACCTGGGCGGCCAGCCCGCTGAGTAACAGAATACCTGCATGTATACGCGCCTGTTCTGCGCGAGGTAATGCTTCGGGTAAAGAGAGTACTGTCATGATAAATCTCACTATGAATAGCCACCATGCTAAATTAAATTCATCCTTGCTTAAGGAGTGTTGTGAGCTTATCCCTTGTGCGGTAAGGTGGTCAAAATCATGTTTTTCACCCAAGGATGAAAATAACTCATCATGTTCGCATCCCGTTTACCTCCCCTTGGTGCGCTACGCGCCTTTCATGCGGTGGCCGTTTGCCTCAGTTTCAAACGGGCCGCCGCCCAGCTTAACGTCAGCGCGACGGCTATCAGTCATCAGATCCGTTTGATTGAATCGATGCTGGAGTGCCGGGTATTCGAACGTAATGCGCAGGGGGTGAAACTGACCGACAGCGGCGAGATACTCTATGCAGGTACGCAGTCCGCCTTTGCGGCGCTGGAAGAGTCAGTCACAAAAATGACTCACTTCAAACAACCTCCTGCACTGACCATCACCACGACGTCAAACTTCCTGACCAACTGGTTGGTACCACGTCTGGCCGACTTTAAGACTCTGTTTCCTCAGATTGATTTACGCCTGCATACCGGCATTGAACGGGTTGATTTAACCCAGCGCACGGTCGATGTGGCGATCCGTTACCGGGAAGGCGTTGAGAGTGATTTGCATAGCACGCTGCTATACGAAGATCGCTTTGTGGTGGTCGCCAGCCCTGCATTGACCTTGAAACAGCCGGAGGATTTGCAACATGCCACGCTGTTTCACGTGGATAACCGGCATGTCCCGGCGGATTCACCTGACTGGGCCCACTGGCAGCGCAGCTACGGACCGGCAGAGTTGAACACTTCCCGCGGGCTGCATTTCAGTGACGAAACCCATGCGGTCCAGGCTGCAGTGGCCGGGCAGGGCGTAGTGATTGCCAGTCAGTTATTGGTCGGGGATTTAATCCAGCGCGGTGTGTTGGTCGCCCCCTTCGCGTTATCCCTGCCCGGAGCGCGCTATTATCTGCTGACCCTGGACGATATTGCGGCCCGTCCCGACGTGGTAGCGCTGCGTGAATGGATGTTGCAACAGATGCAGCCAGCGCATCCCTGATGTCGATATCTTTTTACATGGAGTACTTATGGGCGCTGCGGCCCCTGTTTACTGTGCTGCCTGGGTGAACAGCCGATGACGCGTTTAAACGCTTTCCCAAAGGCACTTTCTGATTCGTAACCCAGCCGGGATGCAATGACCGTGATGGAATCACTCGAGTTCTGCAATCTGTCGCAGGCCAGCAGCATGCGCCAGCGCGTCAGATATTCAATGGGGGAGGTTCCTGAGATGGCTTTAAAGCGTGCAGCAAAGGCAGAGCGGGACATACCAATGCGCGCGGCCAGTTTTTCCAGCGTCCAGCCATAGCCGGGTTCATCGTGAATACAGGTGAGCGCCGCACTCAGTTGCCTGTCGGCTAAGACGAACAGCCAGCCGATGCCCACCGTTCCTGCCATATGTAACCTGAGCGCCTGAATCAACATCATATACGCCAATTGTTGGGTGATCAGCGAACTGCCTGGTTGAGGATCCCGCACCTCATCGGCAAGACGCTCCAGCGACCAGCGCATCGCCGCTTTGTCTGATTCTTTGCGAATATGCACAATCGGCGGGAGTGAACCTAATAGCATATCGGCATGATCCCCACTCAGGAAAAAGTGTCCGCCGACCAGAAAACAGCTCTCCTCACCGCTCTTAATGACGTTCTTGCCGACTTTTCCCTCCGCGCGCAGCAGGGTGAAATCAACAGCGGGGAGGGTGAGGTCAGTTGTCAGAATGAAGGCAGGACCGGGGGGCAGAAGGTAGCAGTCGCCGGGCAGTAGAAGCAGCGGTTCAGCAATGCCGCTGACAGAGAGCCAACAGTGACCCGCCACAACCGCATAGCACTTAATACCGGCATGTTGCGGCCACTGAACGGCCATCGAGTTGGCCAGCGCCACGCCACCCGATACATAACTGGTTGGTTTAAGTAAGGACAACAGGTCAGAAAGAGGATCCATCAAAACCCCGGACGATTGGACTAAAAGTGTGGACTTAAGAGCATTGTTCGTATTGTCCTCTGTGTTTACAGTAAATCCTGTCGGACGGCAACACCATCCTTACTCTACTTATAGGAAGACCCACTATGCGTATTTTCGTGACCGGTGCCACCGGTTTTCTGGGTTCAGCCATCGTCCATCAGTTGCTCACCAGCGGCTATCAGGTGCTGGGGTTGACGCGCTCTGAAGAGGGGGCTAAACGCCTGCTTGCGTGGGGAGCCGAAGCACACGTTGGCGATATTGAAGATATCGACAGCCTGCGTGGTGGTGCTCAACAGGCCGACGGCATCATCCATACGGCCTTTAATCATGACTTTTCCCGCTTTGTGGAGAATTGTGCCGCAGACCGGCAGGCGATAGAAGCCATGGGCTCGGCGCTGCACGGGTCAGCGCGCCCTATTATTATCACGTCAGCGGCCGGTCTGGGGGCCGCTGAACAGGGCCAGCTGGCCAGCGAAAATCACTTCAATCCCGATTCAGCCAATCCGCGCAAAGCCTCTGAGTTGGCGGCAGAAACGTTAATCAAACAAGGGGTGAATGTATCGATTGTGCGCCTGCCGCAAGTTCACAATACGGATAAACAGGGGTTGATCACCCCTCTTATCGCGTTAGCCCAGGCAAAAGGCGTTTCAGCCTACGTCGGTGAAGGGCAGCATCGCTGGGCGGCCGTGCACATCAGTGACGCAGCGCGTCTCTTTGTTCTGGCAATGGAAGCAAAAACCCCAGGCAGCCGTTACCACGCTGTCGCAGAAGAGGGTATCCCGCTTAAAAGCATCGCAGAGGCTATTGGGCGCGGGATGAAGATTCCTGTGCAACCGGTTGACGCAGAACAGGCAGCGGCTCATTTCGGTTGGCTGGCGCCTTTTGTCAGCCATGACATGTCGGCCTCCAGCGCGCTGACCCGCCAGTTATTAGCCTGGCAGCCAACAGGGCCCAGGTTGCTCAGCGATCTGCAACAGATCAATTATGCCGCGGGTTCAGGGGAACACGGCTGAACGAGGAAGCTATCCCCTTGGTGAGAGATCCTGACCAATCATCATCCGGTGACCATCCGGGGTGGCTACCGTAAATTCACGCATACCGTGAGGTTGGTTGGCGGGGGGCTGCAGGATGATGGCGCCCGCGCTGACAAATTCCTGATAAAGCGCGTCCGCATTATCGACATTCAGATAGCCGAAATAGCTGTGATCTCCCGTGGCAGAGGGGGGCATCGCCTGCGGAGAATGGCCGATCATAATACGTACACTTCCCCGCGAGGCCATTTGCCAGCCCATATCTTCGGGCCATGCCAGCGTAAATCCGAGGACGTCACGAAAATAGGCCGCGCTTTTTTTAAGATTGGGTACGGCAAGGACAAAAGAACTTGAAAGCACATTGACAGTAGAATCAGGCACAGTAAAACTCCTTCAAAGAGTAGGATACTGCAAATGCAGCAGCGGGTAGGGACGCCCATGGTCATCGACGGGAGAACGACCCGTCACCACAAATCCCCTTTTTTTGTAGAATCCCACGGCTTGCTGATTTTGCTCGTTGACATCGGTAGTCAACGCCGGAATCAGCGACAGCGCATGGTTTATCAGCAACCGCCCCACGCCGCGGCCGCGGACATCCGGGTCTACAAACAGCGCTTCCAGATGGTGTTCGGACAATAACATAAAGGCCACAGGCCTGCCTTCAGGGGCGACGGCCACCCACAACGGCGCGGCAGGGATAAATTCGCGCACCTGGTGTTCAATTTCCTGCCGGTCTGCCGATGATAAAAAATCATGGGTGGCATCGACTGAACGCGCCCAGATGGCGACCAGCGCATCTCCCTCATCCGGTCTGGAACGACGGATCCCAAATGTCATTATTTTCTCCTTTCATCATTTTCTTTGCGTAATCCATCAGCGCTCAGGCGCCGTATTCTTGTTTGACCAGCAGGCCGCGAAGCAGCAGTTCGAGAGCGGCGCAGCTTTGGGCCAACCGTATATTGCCATCTTCACCGTCTGCAATCCAAAACGCGGCTTCTGCCAGGCTGCTGTAGATAAGCCACGCCACGGCCTGCGGGTCAGAATCCGCAACGACACCGTCACGTATAAGATTTTCGATCAATCTCTGCATTGATTTTATGCATTGGCGCTGTGAGTCCGGTGCCGCGCCGCCGAGAACGGAACGCGCATCGCGATATGGGTTCACCAGTGCCTGCGCGTGGACAACGCATCCTTATGATGAGTTACGCAGCGCGCATGGCGCTTATTTTTTCGGAGAGCCGATACTGTCCAATGCTGACAAAACCTCCGCTGACAGGTGAAGGTTCACGCTGTTGATGTTTTGCTGCAGATGGTCAACTGATGAGGTTGCGGGTATCAGCAGGATGTTCGGGGCGCGCTGTAGCAACCAGGCAAGGGCGACCTGTATCGTGGTTGCGCCGCATTGCTCTGCCGCGTGGCTCAGAGCATCGGCCTGTAACGGAGAGAACCCCCCGAGCGGAAAATAGGGGACGTAGGCGATCCCCTTCTTTGCCAGGCTATCAATCAGCGCATCATCGTGGCGATAAGCAAGATTAAACATGTTCTGAACACAGACAATGTCGGTGATCGTACGTCCCTGGGCTATCTGTTTTTCCGTCACATTGCTGAGCCCGATGTGGCGAATCAACCCTTTGTCTTGTAGCCGGGCAAGCGCTGTCAAAGGCGCTTCGATATCACCTTCGCATGGCGCTGCGAGGTTGAACATCACACGGAAGTTCACCACGTCCAGCACATCGACACCAAGATTACGCAGGTTATCATGCACGGCGGATTCCAGTTCGGCAGCCGTGGAGGCGACGTGCCACGATGCATCGTTCCCCCGGCTTGCGCCGACCTTAGTGACGATAGTGAGAGAGTCAGAATAGGGATGGAGCGCCTCGCGGATCAGCTGATTGGTGACGTGAGGGCCATAAAAATCGCTGGTATCGATGTGCGTGATACCCCTTTCGACGGCAGCACGCAGCACGGAGAGGGCCGCGTTGCGGTCTTTCACAGGGCCAAAAGCGTGAGGGCCGGCCAGCTGCATTGCACCGTAGCCCATGCGGGTAACCGACCTGCTGCCAAGTTGAAAAGTGCCTGCGCGCGTTACTTCAGTCATGGATGTATTCCTTTTTTAGGTAGGGGTTAAGCAAGCTGCGAGATGTTCATGTAGAATACGAATAATTATTCGTATTGGGAATTCGCATATGCAGACAGATAACGGACAAGGGCTTGAGGCCCGCAAACGGCCGCGGCAGGCACGTTCTCAGGCCACCGTGGACGCGATTCTGGATGCGACTATTCAGGTTTTGCAGGCCGAAGGTTTACAGCGTTTGACCACCATCCGGGTAGCTGAGCGGGCCGGTGTCTCGGTCGGTAGCCTTTATCAGTACTATCCACAAAAACAGGCGCTGCTCTTTGCCGTACTGCAACGGCATTTAGAGCGGGTAGTGAGTTCGACAGAAAGTGCGGCAGCCTCTGTGCATCACGCGGATTTATCGACGATGGTGAAAGGCGTGGTGGCAGCATTTGTAAAAGCCAAGACCGAGAACCTCGAAGAATCACGCTCCCTCTATGCTGTTGCCCTGGAGCTCGACTCACGCGGCTACGTTCGTGAAATCGGCGCGCGCAGCCGCGCCGCGCTGGAAGCGATGTTGAATACGGCCTGCGACGCACATTTTGACGATCTTTCCCTGACCACCTTTATGTTAATGGGCGCGCTGGTTGGCCCGATACGTTTGGTGTTGGAAGGGGAGTCGCCCGCCTTGATGATCCCCCAACTTTGCGCGCAGCTTGAGTCGTTATGCCTCGGGTATCTGCAACGTGAGGCGCGCCCCAAAAAGCATAATAATCACCGTTGATACCTTGAGTGAGATTGTCTCGAACCAAGGGCAATTCCTGAGAAAAATTCCGACATGAGAAACATATAATATGTTGAAAGAATGGGTTTTATCATTAAGCCTGTGCACGATTTTATCGGGTTCAGCGGTCGCAGCCACCGAGAGCTGGTATGTCATCAGTAACTACACCGGGAGCATTGGAAACTATCCGGTTCATGTCTCTCTCCAAACCTATACCTTTGGCGCACAGACCAACGTCAAAGGCAGTTATTACTACGATAAATACCGCTCTCCAATCCCTCTCTATGGAAAAGAAACCTCTGTGGGCATGGTGCTTTGTGAGGTCAACAGCGACAAAGAATACGATGACTACATCGTAGAGGGGAAAAAATACGATCTCAGCGCGTGCCCGTTAAAACTGACTCACGGTGATGATGCCCTTCATGGTACGTGGCAGAGTAAAAAGGCCATGCTTAACGTCGTGTTAAACAAGACGGCGTCATTAGATAAAACCTCCGTATCCCACCACACTGAAAACGCAATCGACATTCCCTTTTGGGGGCAAACGACCACACACAGTTTTATTGGCGTATATGAAATGAACGGCGATGATATTTCAATAAGTCAGGTCAGGGCCGTCAATAAATCTTCAGGCAAGGTGGACCAGGTGATTGACCCTCAGCGGCATAATTGCCATTTCGGATTCTATATGACGGCTATTTATCAAAACATAGAGCGCGGGGGCAATTCATCACAAATCGCCTTGAATTGTTATAGCACCGGAGGGGATGTGAGTATTCTTTATGGCCTTAATAAGGATCAGCATAGTTATACTTTTATACATTAAAGACTCTCAATCGGGGGGGGGAATGAGCCTGGCGATCGCCAGGTTAACCCTTCACCCGCAGCAAATCACTGAACCTTGTCGTATATGCCGGTGACAGCATTTCTCGCTTCATCGCCCAGTCGCGCTGGATACCCTGACCGGCGAACCACACTTTGCCGACGCCATCTTTGTGGATTTTATCCAGCGCAGCCATCAGCTGTTCGCTGTTCTTCTTCGGCTGATAGTCGTCAAACAGATTGAGCTGTGCCACGCCCTGGCTGAAGAAGTCACCCAGCATGACACCGCCTTTCTGATAGCGGTAGCCCGGTTTCCAGATCTGTTCGAGGCAGCGCACGGCGGCGTTAAGAATGTCGCGGCTGTCCTGCGTTGGTGTCAATAGTTTAATACCGGCATAGTTGCCGTAATAGGGAACGTTGGGGTCATGCGGGCTGGTTTTGACGAACGCCGAAACGTAGCGGCAGTACTGATGTTCGCCGCGCAGCTTTTCGGCGGCGCGTACCGCGTAATGACAGACAGCTTCCCGCATATCCTGATAGTCGGTAATGCGTTCGCCGAACGAGCGTGAGCAGATGATCTGCTGTTTGGTCGGCACTGATTCGGCAAACGCCAGACAGGGCTCGCCGCGCAGTTCGCGCACAGTGCGCTCAAGTACCACGCTAAAATGTTTACGGATCAGTGAAGCGGGGCAGTCTGCCAGTTGCAGCGCCGTTTGGATGCCCAGCGCATTCAGCTGTTTACTGGTACGCCGGCCGACGCCCCAGACTTCCTCCACTGGCAGCAGTGTCATCAACTTTCTTTGCCGCACGGTCTGCGATAAATCGACGACACCACCGGTGCCTTTCCACTCTTTTGCTGCAAAGTTTGCCAGCTTGGCCAGCGTTTTGGTTGGCGCAATCCCAACGCCAACTGCCAGATGCGTTTCTTTTCGAATTTTCTCCTGTACCTGTTTGCCGAAATCATGCAGTGAGATGCAGTGCTCAATACCGGTGAGATCCAGAAAGGCTTCATCAATCGAATAGACATCTACGGCCGGGGCGAGTAACGCCAGGGTCTCCATCACGCGGTAGGACATGTCGGCATACAGCGTATAGTTCGAAGAAAAGACCGCCACGTTATGTTGCCGTATCGCCTCACGGACTTTGAAATAGGGTGCACCCATTTTAATATCGGCGCGCTTAGCTTCGGCGTTACGGGCAATGACGCAGCCGTCGTTGTTCGACAACACAATCACCGGCCGCCCCTTCAGGTCCGGGCGGAACACGGTTTCGCATGAGGCGTAGAAGCTGTTGACATCAACCAGTGCGAACATATTTAGCGCGCTGCATAGATGATGAATGTGACGACGCCGAAAATCTCCAGTGCCTCTTCGTTACCGAGGGTGATCGGTGCAAAGTTGGGGTTCATGGGCACCAATTGGACCGTGGGGTGGGTGCGCAGTTTCTTCACGGTGAATTCGCCATCTACCGAAGCTACAACAATGTCACCATGCGCAGCGGTCAGCGCGCTGTCTACCACCAATAAGTCACCTTCGTTGATATTGCTGTCGGTCATCGAATGGCCGCTGACCCGCACAAAATAGGTGGCGCTGGGGTGGGCAATCAGCAGTTTGTTGAGATCAAGGCGAGACTCCACGTAGTCCTGCGCCGGTGAAGGGAACCCACAGGGTACGCGGTCAAGGAACAGCGGCAGGGCAGTTTTCTGGCGGTGTTCAGCGGGAGTGTAGAAAATCATAAAAGCGTCTCGTTTTTACTGGTTATGCATACAGTATTCGTGAAGAGGGCGGCCGGATCAAGGCGCTGTGTGGAAGTTTTCCCAAAGGCCTTGAAGTGCGGGGGGTTTTAGTTGCAGTTACGGATGGAGTCATGGGGAGAGGTTGTGCCAGAGGCCTCTGAGGCAGAGACCGGATCCCGGATATTTAGCGGTAATTAAATGTTAACTCAATGGTCCCAATTACATCGCCGGAGGAGGCCTTTCCGGCAGGGCTGACCATACGACTCTGCCAATTAAAGACGGCACTGCCACTTTTGACCGGAGTTTCCACCTGGCTACCGTTGCTGAGGGTGACCCCTTCTATAGTTGCTACTTCGATAGCCACGTTTTTGCCACCGCCGCTATTGGCAAAAAATGCCGGAGCCTGTTTATCGGTATCGCCAGTGATGGTAACACCAACGCGGGTGGTGGTGGCGGGGCAGTCGGTTAAATTGATATCAAACGCGCTCCACATTGTAGTATCCCCGGCGTGCGCTAACTGTGAGGTCCAGAACTTGCCCAGATCAACTTGTTTCGCGATTGCGTCTCCCGATACCGTGCAGGGCGAAGAGACCACGTTGGCGGCGATATTGAGCGTTGAGTCTCCGGCCCAGCTTGGCGTGAGGGGGAAAGAGGTCATGAAGACGATCCCTGACAGCAGCAGTAAATTTTTACCCGCAGTTTTCAACATAATCCTCTCCCTTGCCGTTGCCGGTTATTTATATTGAAACGTTAAATCGATAGCCGACGTGACCGCACCAGGCAGAACCTGCCCTTTTTCTGTATAGAGACGGGCTTTGACGGTGAACTTGGCCGCGCCGGTCGCGACATCACCATAACTGTCGCCATTCTTTAGCAGCGTGCCGTCGGTTTTTGCCAGCTGAATACTCACGGTCTGCGGGCCTGTGCTAGTGGTATTTTTATAGTCATTCAGGTCATCCGTCGAAGCGGTACCCGAAAACGTCGCATTAACCACCGTGGTAGTGGCCTGAATATTCCACAAAGCAATGGTGGTACTGACGTGCAGGTCGGTCTTGGCCTGAATGACGTCCATCGAAATCGCGCGGATGTCGCCGAGGTTCTGACCATAGCCTAAGGCCGTGGAGGCATGCCTGTACACCGCCGTAGAGCGTAATGCCTTTGCTGAAGCCGCGAATGAGGGTGAACTGACCGAATTCGGGCGTGTCGCTGCCGTCCTGCACTTTGATGGTGACCGTCATGTCACCGCTGCTGGCACTCAGGTAGAGGTCGGAAATTTCAAAGGCACCCGGGGCTACGTAGCTTTGGTAAATAATGTAGCCGTTCTGGCGAATGGTGACTTGGGCGTTAGTTTTGGCAATGCCGCGGATGATTGGCGCAAAGCCTTTCTGGTTGTCCGGCAACATGTCATCGTCCGAGGCTATCTGCACGCTGCGGAACTGATTACTGTCAAAAACGTCGCTCGGGGAGTAGCTGTCGCCCAGCGTCAGCAGGTATTTCAGGTTGATGAATAATCTAAAGGTAAAGCTGTAGTGCTATGATAATAAAACAATGAATAACAATAGGTTACACTATTGTTATTCATCATGTATCTCAGAACTTCTCTTTCTGTGTTGAATTAAAAGTCCAAAAAACACAGATAAAGCTGACTTTTAAATATAAGACAAGAATTATTCTCATTGTTTGTTTGGCATTCTTATAGGTAATTTTTCATCTCAACTATCAATGTAATAAGAAAAAACGATTTGAATACCTCAAATCGATGTGAGTTTCTCACAGTGATGGGCATTAAAATTAATGTAGGAATAATGTTAATGATAAGATGTGCCATCGCTGTAGCAGACATGAATTTTTTTAAACTAACATTCATAGAATAAGAAAGTGTATTAAGAATAATCTTGGAGGGGATATCCAGAGTAAAGATATTCAGGAAAGGGCAATTGATTGGAAAAGGGAAATGAATCTGCAAAAGTAACCCGACTTTAACTCTGCAGGAAAAGGGCTAAGCCGGGTTGGTCATTGCTATGACAGTTGAACTTCGGTGACTTGCGACAGGTTAATCACCCGCTGTGCCGACGCAATAGTTGAATGACGATGTGCAATAATAATACGCGTAATGTCCAGACCGGCGATGGCCTGATTGATCAGCGCTTCATTTTTTTCATCCAGATGGCTGGTGGCTTCGTCCATAAACAGAATACCCGGACGCCGGTACAGGGCACGGGCGATGAATATCCGCTGACGTTGTCCGCCGGACAGCCCTTCGCCCAGCTCGCCAGTCAGTGTTTCATATCCCATCGGCAGCGCCATGATATCGTCATGAATATGGCTGAGTCTGGCGCAGCTCTCCAGCCAATCGTCGTCCACCTCTTCAGTGAAAGCCGTGATATTTTCGCGTAAGGAACCGGCAAAAAGACGGTCCTCCTGCAGTATGCAGGCCACGGATCGGCGGTAATTATTTACCCCCGCAGCATGAATGTCCCGTCCGTCCACCAACACCTTTCCGGACTCGGGCTTAGTCAGGCCGCACAACACCTTCATCAGCGTACTTTTTCCACATCCCGACGGTCCAATGATTGCCACGCTTTCTCCTGCCTTAAAATACAGATTCAGATTGCTGAACACGGCCGGTGACTGGCTGTCATAGCGAAAATTCAGGGTATGGGTTTCAAGTGTCAGGGCCTTGCCGCGTATGAAGAGCTCTTTTTCCGCCACGTCGGGTTCTGGCTCTGTCAGGGCAATGTCCGATATACGTTCGTTGTGCAGCGATAACATACGCATGCGCAGCAGCATATCCGTCAGCGACAACGCCCGGCTGGCAAACAGTTCGCGGAAAGTGCTGAAGGCCACGAAGGCACCGATGGTCATCTCATGCCCGATGATGGCGCTGATCCCCAGCCACAAGATCAGCACGTTGTCACAGGCGCCGGTAAACACGCTGACAGCGGTGAAGCTCATGTCAAACCGCTGCTGGTTGACCGAGGCGTTGGCGGCGTTGACCTGCAGAGTCAGCCAGTTGCGTCGACGCTGGGGCGCGAGGCCCTGCGCACGCAGGGTGGCGATACCGTACAGCGTCTCCATAAAGTGAGATCCAGCGGTAGCACTTTTGATGATCTGCTCTTCGGCCAGTTGGCGATAACGCGGGAAGGTGGCCAGGCGGAGCACCACGTACAGGACAGTAAAACCGACCACGATGGCTGCCAGATAACCGCCGTAGGCGCACAGTAACGTCAACGCACCCAGCATCATGATACTGTCGACCACGCTGCCATTAATGTCATGAATAAAGGTGCTGCGCAGCATATCCAGTGAGCTGAAACGTGACTGAATGTCACCCATACGGCGCTTTTCAAACCACGGCAGAGGCAGGCGCAACAGATGCCTGAACAGCCCGTCTTTCCACTGAATGTCGGTCAGTGTATCAGTGATCATCATCGACCAGGCTCGGATCAGGCCCAACGCCGCCTGCAAAATGATCAATCCAAACAGCGCCAGGCAGATCAGCTTGAGCAACCCCAGGTCGGCGGCGGGTATCACGTGGTCCATCGCCAGCTGGGTGCCGACCGGCAACAGCAGGCTAATGAACTCGGTCATCAGGGAAAAACAGAATACTTTCAGCAGGGCGCGGCGAAAACCGCCGATGCTGCGGATCAGTTCGCGCAGACGCAGTTGCCGTCGAGTCGTTTCAGGCACAAAGCCGGTGTCCGGCCACAGCTCCAGCGCGACGCCAGTGAAGTGTTCGGATATCTCCTTGCGGGTGACGCTGCGTCTGCCCAACGCCGGGTCATGAATAATACAGCGGTCGGCAGAGACCTGCACCAATACCACAAAATGGCTGAAATCCCAGTGAAGAATACAGGGAAGTTGCAGCTCTGTCAGTTCGTCCAGCTCCAGCGACAGGGCTCTTGAGGCCAGTCCGTTGCCTGCGGCAATGGTGCTGATAGTAGACAGCGTGGCACCTCGTGAGGAAATGCCGAACTCACTGCGCAGGGAGAGAATATCGGTGTGGCGGCCGTGCCAGCTGGCGATCATCGCCAGACAGGCCAGCCCGCACTCGGTCGCCTCGGTTTGCAAAATCAGCGGGACGCGCCGGCGCAGCGAGAAGTTTAGCCGCTGGCGCAGCCAGGCCAGAATATCATTGTCCATGAGTGATGCCTCCGGCGCTGTCGCGCAGGGTATATAAAGGTGCCAGCACCCACTGGTACAGCTGCCGTTCTTCCAGGAAGAGCGTACTGGTAGCCTTCATGCCGTTCTCCGCCGTCAGATGATGCCCCTTCCACATAAACTGCGTAGTGTCCGGGTTGACCGTCACTTTGTACCAGGTTTGGGGATTGGTTGGGTCGGGCTGCGGGGCGGCAGGGTAGGTCGCCATCTCCTGCTGCGAGGCAGGCGTTACAGAAATACCGCTGATTTTGCCGGGGAACTGGCCGAATTTTTCGGCCGGGAAGGCGTCATAGCGGATATTCACCCGACTGGCCAGCTTCAGCCAGGGCACGGCGCTGTCCGGCACCCAGAGCACCAGTTCATAACCGGCAGTACTCCCGGGCACAATTTGCAGCAGACTGTCGCCGGTATTGACCATCTGGCCGTTAGTGACGCTCAGTGAGTCCACACGCCCGTCAACCGGGGAGATAACAACCTGTACGCCAGCGGCGTCGGCGTCGGTAAGTTGCCGCTCCAGCTCACTTTTTTGCATTTGCAGACGGTAGATTTCATTATCGAAGTCGGCACCCTGGGTATGCATATTGCCTTCGAGGGTCAGTACCTGCAGGGCATTTTGCTCATTCTGACTGGAGAGGCTGAGTAAGTCGTTTTGCTGCTGATAGTAGAGCGCGGTTTGGCTGATCAACTGATCTTTGGTGATGAGGCCGCTCTGCTGATAGCGGCGGTAGTTGTCCATATTCTGCTTCATGATGCTCAGGCCCTGCTCGGCCTTACGGATAACCTCGGTGGAATGCTGCTGTGCCTGCGCAAAATGCGCCTGCTGTTTAAGCAGCATGTCCAGCGTAGTGCGCTTGTTTTCGCGCTGGCGTTCAATGATGTTGTCGACGTTACGGATCTGCATCTCAAGTTCCTGACGCTGATGGTGGCTGACCACGCCGGAGGTGGTGGCGCGGCTGACGTCGATTTCATACAAGGGCTGCCCTTTGACCACGTGCTCACCGGGGCTGACGCGCCGGTTGATAATAAAGCCCTGCTGGGTAGACATGATGGTGATAGCGCGCGGGACGGAGACAAGCTCGCCGGTGACGTTGATGCGACGGGTGTAGGTGCCGAAAATGAGTACGGTCGTAAAGAAGACAAAAAACAGCAGGGTAAAGGAACCGACCAGCCACATGGGGAGGCCGGATAACAGCAGTGCCTTGCCGGACCATGCATGGCGGCGATAATTCAGGGCACCCTGACGGTACATGGACATCACTGTCTTCCTGGAATAATAAAAGTGAAGAAAAGCAAACGCGAATGTTATTCCCGTACGGCTATTCGGGCGAATAGTAATAATGACGCAGACAATATAAGAGGCGTTATATTTTCAAAAAAAGTAAAAAAGCATAAAAGCCTGGAGGCTTTTATGCTTCAGTAATATTAACGGTATACGTTACCGCCGCCACCACAAGATGGTTTTGGTGGGCAAACTGGTTTTGGTGGGCAAACTGGTTTTGGCGGGCAAACCGGTTTTGGTGGTGGGCAAGGACGTGGTTGTGGTTTACCGCAGCCGCCAGCAACAACTTCCATTTCGTTAGTATTTAATTGACGCATTGTATATCTCCTTTTTACAGTGTTTGGCGTTTTATACGCCGTTTTTACTTACCCTGGCGCAGTAGATAATTCGCAGGCAGAGCAGTAAATATTTTTTATAAACAAGAGTTAAATGAAAATTAAAATTATCCTGTAATTACCCATGGCGATTAACGTCTATTAAGCTGTTGCTTTAGTGTTTCTTTTTTCTGTAACGTTATGAAAATTAACACTATTAAGTGTTTTCATTAAGGAGTTAACTTCCGGGTTGTATTATAACTTTAACTTTAACGTTAAGAGGGATAATTAACTTTTTCCGCTTACGTTTAGTGAAGTAATGGTAATCTCTGGTAAAGAGTTATGTCAATGTTTCATAATGGACAAATTAGACATATAAGCAATAATTGAATGGCGAAAGGTCATGATGAATAATTCCTCTGTATGATTGAAATATTAGTTATTCACAAGTCCTATAGTCTTAAGGCGAAACCCATGATGAGAGGCTATTTGCATCCATCAGGGATGACAGGGTAGCGGTATTGTGCTATATGGCAGGCAAGCTTGGATCTTTAGGAATAAAAGTATCCATGCATTCTTTTTGCATTAAAAACAGGCTTTAATTTTAGGCTGGGTGGGGAGCATTAATACGCAATGGGCAGCTTTCTTTGCATGGCAAGTTTCCCTGACTCGATCTCGATATACCCCCCTTTTTTTAATTCCGAAAGAATCGCCATGGTACGGCTTCTTGAGAGACCTGTGCGTTTAAGAATGAAGTTCATGACGTTAATTTTCTTTCTGTACACCTCAGGATAAACCCAAAGTTCAATCAATAACGACCTGACCTTGAGATACGAGTCAACTCCGACCAACTCTTGTTCGCGGATACTCATGACCATCAGCCGGTGAGCAAGAACGCGGGCCAGGTCATGCCATAAATTGTGCTCATCGGCCAGTTCAATAAAGGTATCAATAGGAACGAAACTGCACCTGCAGTCTGTTTCTGCATACATGTAATGTTGGGGCCGCGATGGAACGTCGTAAAACAGGCTATAACCATCCACTAAGCCGAGAACCGAAGGAGCAAACATTGTGGACATATGTAATCCATTCTCGCTGTGGCAGAGCGAGGCAATACCTTCGTGAAAAAGTACCATCCCGGCCCGTTCCTTGTCGGGGCTGAAGTAATAAGCTGACTCTGCAGGTAATACAAACTCTGTGCTGTGTGGGGTAAAGCGTTCGAATAAAGAGTCCAGCGCTAATAATGGTTTTGTTTTCTGCGCGAAACTATATGAGTGCAGTGTACTTTCTGGAATAAATTCGGAATCCACATGAAGCTCCTGATTTAGTTTTCATTACTCTTAAAAAGAGTATAGGAAGGTAAGGCGATACCGTCAAAAATAAGCCATGACCGCGATTTTTATGTCGCCAGGAATGCTGTTTTTTTATAGTAAAGTTAATCTTATTGCACGAGAAATTTATCATGGTAGTTAAGGTGAATGGCTTTTTCTGACGACGAAATGCCTTGGGTTATTTCATTTTTTGTCTATTTATCTCAGTGTAATAGGGGGGTATTTAACATGAGTACCTTTCTTTGGTAATGAGTCTCACTGAGTGTGTTTTTTTATTTTTTTTCATAAAAAACAATGAATTATATTTTATCCTTTTAAGGACTTCATTTGGCGTTGCCTTTCATCATTCGATTATAAATAATACGCCCCGTCAAGTCATGGGGATGTAATCTAATAGAAGGCTTGTGTGTGTGGGTATTTATTATCACAAAATGCGTTTGATTTAGCGCATTTTTTTTTAGAAAACATGGGAACGTTTCCGGTTGATTTTTATTAGCAGGCTAAACGTCATGTATGTAATTTTCTCTCTGTTTAAAAAGGTTCAAAATGAAAAAGCATGTATTAGCAATGGCCGTGGCTGTCTTTATGGCGGGTGGAGCAATGTCTGCAGTGCAGGCTGAAACGACTTCTGCAACTGTATCTGGTGGTACTGTTAATTTCGTTGGTACGGTAGTTGATGCGGCATGTTCTGTATCTGCAGACTCAGTCGACCAGACCGTAACCTTGGGCCAGGTACGTAGCGAAAAACTGGCTACGTCGGGCGCAGTAGCTAATCAGAAAGAATCCTTCAATATCAAGCTGGAAGATTGTGCTACTACGGTGAGCCAGAACGCAGCCGTTATTTTTAGTGGCCAGCAAGACGCCACGATCGGCGGTACTTTAGCAAATACGGCAGGCGCGGGTGCTGCGACTAACGTTGCTCTGCAACTTTACGGACCGGATGGTAACGTGATGAATGTGGGAGATACTTCATCGGCTATTACTCTGAACGATGGCGAAAATACCCTTCCACTGAGTGTGGATTACATTGCGACAGGTGCTGCTACTCCGGGTAATGTTGCAGCAACCGCAACATTCAATATGGTTTATTCCTGAGTTTTATGTCTATCTTCCTCCGCACATGAGTGCGGAGGAGTTCTAAATAACGTTTAAAGGGGGCATGATGCGACCGCTTAATTGTCGTAGCTGCGGGTATTCGCTGCTTTTTGCTGGAGTCATAGCCTCCACGTCATTACCGGCCTTCGCGGGAGATAACCATTTCGTCACGATTCACGGCGGCGACGTGCATTTCGCCGGCCAGGTGGTGGATGCTGCCTGTTCAGTCAGTGCGGATAGTCGTGACCAGACGGTAGAGATGGGACAGATACGTAATACCGAATTCACAAGCCTAGGCGATTGGGAAGATCCTGTGCCGTTTCAGATCAAACTCGAAGACTGTGCCACCACGGTAAGCCACTCGGTTGGCGTGCTATTTACCGGTGTCTCTGATGATAAGGACCCGCAGGTTTTCAACGTGGGATGGGGCGCTGGCGCGGCGCGCGGCGTGGGAATTGGTATCTTTGATGCAGCCGGAAATTTGCTTACTCCTGATACAGCGCCAGTCTGGTACGCGCCGCTGCAGGATGGTGAAAACATACTGAGTTATACAGCCCGCTACCGGGCAACCGATCGTGTGGTGCATGCAGGGAGTGCGGATACCCAGGTGTGGTTTAACGTGGTGTACCAATAACCCTGAAGCTGCCAGTGGAAAAATCCTGACAGTTGATAAAGAAAATGAGAATTGAAATGAAAATGAACACAATCTCCCGGACGATACCTGGCTTACGGAACTGGAGACCGATACTCGCAGTCGGAATACTGAGCTTAGGTTTTGTAGTGACATCGCACGCCAGTGGCGTTGCGCTGGGGGCAACCCGCGTGATTTATCCGCAAGGGGAGAAGCAGGTCTCGCTGGCCATCACCAACTCATCAGACAGCAATGTCTTTTTGATTCAGTCCTGGGTCGCCAGAGCCGATGGCCAAACATCAGCTGATTTCGTGCTGACGCCGCCGCTGTTTGTGATCCATCCGAAAAAAGAGAACACGCTGCGTATAATGTATGTAGGGCCTCCATTGCCAACGGACCGGGAAAGTGTCTTTTACCTGAATAGCAAGGCGATCCCTTCAGTGGATAAAAGCAAGCTGCAGGGCAATACGCTGCAGATAGCGACTCAGAGTGTTATTAAGCTGTTCGTCAGACCGAAAAATTTGCCGACACCTTCCATTGATGCACCCAAAACACTGCACTGTAGGGCAGAATCCGGGAAGTTGACGCTGACCAATCCTTCTCCTTATTACGTATCGCTGGTGCGGTTATATGTAGGAGGGCAAAAAACAGCCAATATTATGGTGCCGCCAAAGGGGGACATCACCGTGGATACTCCCGGGAGCAGTGACGGAAAAGTTACCTTCCAAACCGTCAACGATTACGGCGCGAATACCACAACTCAGACCTGTAGCCGCTAAACACTCACCTCGTAATGTCGTATCGCGGGCATGAAATATAGACATGCCCGGGGTTCATGCTGACTTTTTTACCCCTAATAAGGAATGCAATGAAGCGTAATGCACAACGACCAAAATGCCCTGGTATAGGAAACCAGCTGACACCTTTGGCGCTGGCATTGCTGAGCCTTCTGGTATCTCAGAAAGGCTGGGCAGATAACTATTTCAACCCGGCATTTTTATCAACGGATACTTCTAAGGTAGCCGACCTGTCACGCTTTGAGGGAAACAACCAAGCGCCCGGTGTGTATAGAGTCGATGTTTATCTGAACGGCACCTTTGTGTCGAGTCAGGATATTGCGTTTAAAGCGGCGGACAAGAAAGAGGCTGCACCGGCGTCATCAGCTGCAACTAAGAATGCTGCCATGCAACCCTCTTCAGGCAGTGACGACAGCGGTCTGACGCCCAGTCTGCCAGTCAAGTTACTGGATACGATGGGGGTGAATTTGCAGGTCATCCCTAAGCTTGCCAAAGCGTCGCCAGAAAGCAGAGTGAATATTGAATCGGTTATTCCTGCTGCGACCACTAATTTCGACTTTGAGCACCAACGCCTTGATATCAGCATCCCTCAGGCTGCGCTGCATAACAATGCGAGAGGCTATATTCCGCCGGAGCAGTGGGATGAAGGTGTCAATGCGTTGCTGATGAATTATAACTTTACGGGTTCAAACAGTAGCGATCACAGCGAAGGCGACAGTGCTCAAAATAGTTATTTCCTGGGGTTAAACAGCGGGATGAATTTGGGTGCCTGGCGGGTACGGGATTACTCAACCTGGAACTACAACAGCACCAGCCAGGACAACAAGAGCGACTGGCAGCACATTAATACTTATGTGGAACGGGACGTTATTCCTTTGAAAGGAGAACTGACCGTCGGAGATAGCTCGACACCGTCTGACGTATTTGACAGCCTGAGTTTCCGGGGCGTTCAGTTGGCCTCTGACGATAATATGTTACCAGACAGCATGAAGGGTTTTGCGCCGACTATTCGCGGTATCGCGAAAAGTAACGCACAGGTAACCATCCAGCAAAATGGCTATACCATCTATCAGAGCTATGTACCACCAGGCCCGTTTGTCATTAACGACCTGTATCCTACCTCATCAAGCGGCGACCTGGTGGTGCAGGTAAAGGAATCTGATGGCAGCGTAAACAGTTATTCGGTCCCGTATTCTGCAGTCCCGCTTTTACAGCGTGCCGGGCGGATAAAGTACGCTCTGACGGCAGCAAAATATCGCAGTAACGGGGATCAGCAGGAAGATGTGGATTTTGGTCAGGGAACCCTTATCTGGGGGTTGCCCCATGGTTTAACCGCCTATGGAGGGACGCAGTTCTCGGATAATTACACCGCCGTCGCCTTGGGTGCAGGGTTGAATATGGGGGATTGGGGCGCGCTTTCCACGGATTTCACCCAGGCTAAAAGTACACTGGCGGATGACAGCAGCCATGAAGGGCAGTCGGTGCGTTTTCTGTATGCTAAATCTATGAACGAGATCGGTACCAATTTCCAACTGCTGGGTTACCGTTATTCGACCGCAGGCTTCTATACGCTTGATGAAACCGCTTATAAACATATGGATGGCTACACGGTAGATACAGAAGATAGCCAACAGGACGAACAGCCCGACTGGACGGACTATTACAATCTCTACTACACCAAGCGCGGCAAGGTGCAGCTCAATATTTCTCAGCAACTGGGTGATCAAGGCTCCCTTTTTGTCACCGGCAGTAAGCAGAGTTACTGGCATACCGATGAAACGGATACGTTGTTGCAATTAGGGTATAGCGGAACGCTAGTCGGTATCTCCTACAGCCTGACCTATAACTATAACAAGGCTCCGCAGGAGCCGGAGAGTGACCAGATTTTTGCTGTTAACCTCTCCATACCACTCGGTCAGTGGCTGCATCCTGGTGGTGACGTGACACAACATAATCACGATGCGTACGCGACCTACAATATGAGCAGTGACAAACATGGCAATGCGACTCAGAACGCCGGTCTGAACGGAACACTGCTGGAAGATAACAACCTGAACTACAGCGTTCAGCAGGGTTATGAGAACCATAATAATGGCGCAAGCGGGAATGCCAGCATGGAATATGACGGTGGTTCAGGTAAAGCCAATGTGGGTTACAACTACAGTGAGAATGGCGACGACCAGCAGGTGAACTACGGTCTGAGCGGGGGGATCGTGGCCCATCGTAATGGCATAACCTTAAGCCAGTCACTGGGTGATACTAATGTCCTGATTGCTGCGCCGGGCGCTAAAGATGTCCAGCTGGAAGACGAACCGGGTATTCACACCGACTGGCGTGGTTATACCGTGGTGCCTTATGCCAGTACCTATCGCCAGAACCGCATGGCGCTGGATACCAATACGCTTAATGATGAAACGGATATTGATGACGCGGTAGTCAACGTCGTACCGACGCAGGGTGCGCTGGTGCTGGCGAAATTCAAAGCGCGGGTGGGTAAGAGGGACCTTATGACCATTACCCATAATGGCCAACCGGTACCCTTCGGTGCAACGGTAGCACGTAGCGACAATGGCGGAGACACCATTGTGGGGGATGCAGGACAGGCCTATTTGTCCGGTTTGTCACCGCAAGGGAAACTCATTGTGCAGTGGGGTGAAGAAGCCGATAAGCGATGCACCGTGAATTACAAACTGCCTGATAATGCGGGAAATACCCCGATTATTAAATCTACGGGCGCGTGTATTTAATCATTCCTTTATTCTTGCAATCTTTATCAAATTATTGAGCGTTTTTATGTATTTATTAAAAAAACTGTGCTTATTTTTTTTGGTTATGTTCCCACTCGGGGCCGTTGCCGGGCCTGTCACTAATATGGTCATTGATAATATTACTGCCAATTCGGATGGATCATTTAATTTCGACTGGTCTTATTCTTATTCGTCCGAATGTGCTGAGGTGTATGTGGAGCTAATGACAACACCTGTAAATGTGGATGGTTCTTCATTCAGTACAGTAACATATAGTGGAAATACGCAACATGCGCCTGGTGTAACGGAAGATAACCCGACAAAAATATACGTTTACACTGCATCGAACGGAGGGTGGAGTGTCGGTAATAACTATTCTGTAAAAAACCGCATTATGAATGCCCGTACGTCATCACAGCCTTCGGAAATGGCCTGGCAAACTTATGGCTCTACTCGAACCTCGGGAATGGGGGCCTGCGCGCAAAGCAGTTCGGTCCCCGTTCCACCCATTCCTACTTTGGCAAGTTGTACGGCGACGTCCACATCAGCCAATGTCAGTCTTGGGCAGTGGTACCTGAGTGATCTTCCGACAATTGGTTCTACCACGCAGTCAAAATCTGTGCCCATCAGCCTCAACTGCACAGGCAACAGCAACGGCACTTCTGTTTCGGCAAGCATAACGGCACAGGGAGATAGTGCTGACCCCACACATTACATTGCTTTAAGCGGTGGTGGTGCCGGAGGTATGGCGATTGAGATGCTCGACCAGAACAGTACGATTTTATCGTTGAATAAGAAATTTGTTGCGCTGAGTTCCTTTACAACAGGCAATTATCCGCTCGGTTGGAGCGCGCGTTATATCCGCACGAGTAACACCATGACCGAAGGCGCGGCAAATAGCGTTGTCACCGTGGCTTTTTCCTATGATTAGGTATAAGCAATATTGGGATGTGCAAAGTGGGAGATAATAGAGCCATGTATACTTATTTAACGAAATTAACATTGTTTTTATTCATCGGGGTGCCTTTATTTCTTGGTAGTGAAGGAGCAATGGCTACGATGCACCGCGTTGGAGATGGAGCTGGGAATGTTTCGGTTTCATTTAGTGGAAGCTTTATTGCACCATCCTGTGATGTACAAACGACCAGCCAGTCAGTTCATATTGGAGATTTTTATACTTCCGATTTCGCGACTACCGGCAGTGTTACCAGTGCGAAAAATTTTAATATCAAATTGCAAAACTGCACCAGTTCCGTTAAAGGCACCAAGGTGACATTTAGTGGGGCTCAGGATGCCAATAATAACACCCTGCTGGCACTGCAAAATTCAGGCAGTGCGGGAATGGCATCAGGTATAGGGGTGGAAATATTGGATAAAAATAATAAAACTATTGCCATCAATAAAACTGATTCTGACCTTTATCCGTTGGTTTCTGGAGATAACTCTCTACAGCTCGCCTTGCGATATAAATCGACATTGCCAACGGTATTGGAAGGGGATGCTTCCGCGATTATGTATTTTGACCTGCAGTACCAATAAAAGGAGCGAGCGATGAAAAAAGAGTCTTTTTTTATTGGCGTGTCGTTGTGGGCTTTGAGTCTATCCGCTGTGTATGCTCATGACGGGCAAGTTAACGTCACGGGAACAATAACCGCGGCAAGTTGTAACGTGGAGCCTGATAGTAAGAATCAGTCTGTCTATATCGGCGAGTTTTCAGCATCATCATTTGCCGCCGTGGGGGATACGTCTACGCCTGCAAAGTTTGATATTAAGATGAATGGCTGTAACAACAGCATTCATGGTGCCACCATAAAATTCAGTGGCGATGCAGATTCAAACAATTCGAGCCTACTCGCACTGACCGGTGCCCGGGCTGGTGGCAACGTAGCAACCGGCGTGGCGGTGGAAGTGCTAGATGCGAATTCTAATCCGCTGTCCATTAATACTGTGAGTTCGGGCCTTTATGCATTAACTACAGGTGAAAATACATTAACTTTTTATCTGCGTTATAAATCAACGCTACCCACCCTCACGGCAGGCAATGCTGCCGCGATAATGTATTTTGATCTGCAATATCAATAGGTGGAATATGAAAGATTTAAAGAAGGTTTTTTTAAGCAGTGTCACACTGTTGTTGCTAAATAATACGCAGGCAGTCGCGCATGACGGCACAATTAATATTACTGGTGATATTACCGATAATACTTGTATCGTTTCTCCAGATTCGAAAAATTTCGCGGTTGAGATGGGCAACGTGGCCAGTAAACAGTTTCATCAGACTGGTGATGCCACGCGTTATGAGCCTTTTTCCATTTATTTGGAAAAATGCGGAGCTGCAGCCAGCGGTGTGACGGTGACTTTTACCGGACCGACGAACAGCCTTAATCCGGATTTACTGGCGTTAAATGGTGGCGCTGGGGCTGCAACGGGGATGGGACTTGGTATCTACAACCCGGATAAGACACTGCTCTCCATTGGTAAAGAGAGTGAACAAACGACGCTGACTCCCGATGAGGCGTCCGTCACCCTGAGTTTTTATGCTCGTTATGTTGCTGATGGGGCAAGCGTCACCAGTGGCAACGCCAATACTTCTGCGACCTTTTTGCTAACCTATGCGTAAATTTAATATCTTCTCTCTTAACGCTGGGCTGCTGCTGTTGATGCTGTTCAGCAGTCTGGTACAAGCCGGCGTAGTGATTGGCGGCACGCGTTTTATTTACGCTCAGAAAAGCCAAGGGCTGAGTGTTTCGGTGTTTAATCGCTCGGATGAGTCCTGGTTGGTCAATACCAAAGTAACCCGCGGTGGAAGCTGGCCAGGGGCGGAAACACCATCGGCGGCAGAGGCTCTGTTTATAGCAACGCCGCCGCTGTTTTTGTTAAACGGCGGCCGGGATAATAAGATCCGCATTATCCGTGCTGGTGGTGACATGCCACAAGATAGGGAGTCGCTTTTCACGCTCAGCATTGCCGCTATTCCATCCGGTAAAGCTGTACCTAATTCGCTACAGATGGCGATCCGCTCCGGAATGAAATTGTTTTACCGGCCCGAAGGGCTGAAAGGCAACCCGGAGAAGGCTTATACGCAGTTGAAATGGTCACGTGCTGGTGATCAGGTTGTTGTGGAAAATCCGACCCCTTATTACGTCACATTATTCCAACTGAACGGCAATGGTCAGGCGTTTAACGACGCTGGTATGGTCGCGCCGTTTGGGCATCGCACCGCGCCATGGTGCGGTAAGGCAACGGCCTGCCAGCTACAGTGGCAAAGTATCAATGATTACGGGCGGCTCATGCCGCCTGTGTCACTGACCCTTAATGGAAATGCTGCTGTCAGCGTCGCCGTTCAGGCAAAATAAAAATAGATTTTTAACAATACTGTCCCTGTAACGTGCAGGCGATAAAATATTATTTTACAAGCAAAAATATGTGCGGGTTATCAGCCGCAGGCTTTCTGCTATCCAAAAACAGAGTGAGAAATATTATGTCATTACCTCTTTCCTTTAAATCAACCCGCAGCCGTGTGAGTTTATCGCTGTTGTTAATACTGACTGGCGCGACATCCGCTGTTCAGGCGGCTGAAACTGGCCCCCTCCGTGCTTTTACTGCCGCTCAGCAGGAGCAAATCGGCAAGGTTTCTGAAGATTATTTAGCCGCTCACCCTGAGAAAATGGGGGAAGTCATGGCGACGTATCTGGCCGACCACCCCGAGTTTCTGGTGGCGGCTGGCGAAAGCTTGCGTCAGCAACAGCAATTGGCTCAGCAGCAGGCGATGGTGCAAATGGCGATACAACGTCAGGCCGAATTACAGGATAAAAATAGCCCGTCAGTCGGGCCTGATGACGCCAAAGCGACCGTTGTGATGTTCTTCGATTATCAGTGCTCGTATTGCAGCAAAATGGCCCCGGTGGTGGAAGTGTTGATCGGTGCTAACCCCGATGTGCGTTTTGTGTTTAAAGAGTTGCCGATTTTCTCCACTCGCTGGCCGGTGTCGGCACTGGCCGCCCGCGTTGGGGAACAAGTGTGGTTCAGTAAAGGCGGCGCGGCTTATCTGGCGTATCACAATGCCCTGTATGCCACGGGCAAAGTCGAAGGGGGAATGACCGAACAGGATGTCCATGCGGCAGTAAATCCCTACCTGAACGACAAAACGTTCACGGCCCTTAAGCAGGCGCAGGAGAGCGGCGAGGTGCATGACGCTTTGCAGGCCAACCTGGCGCTGGCGCAGCAGATGCAACTGTCCGGAACACCGGTATTCGTGATCTTGCCACAGGTTGGAAAAACAGAGGCTAAACGCATTTCTGTGGTACCTGGTGGAACGACACAGGAGATGTTGCAGATGGCTATTCAGAGAGCGCGGGGCTGATCCGTAGCCGCTGACTTGAGTAGAAAACAGCCTGATATTACCTAGCGGAGTCAGGCTGTATGGTGCGGGCAGCGTGTTACACCGGTCTTCCCTGTACGGAGTTTACAAGCTGTGGTTTGGCTGCGGGGCGGAAAGCTATGCCAGCGATGTGGACAACACAGCCCTGGTACAAGGACTGTTCGGAATAGATATATTATTGATAGCTGTAATAACGACGTTCTTTTTGATGTGTCAACGCGAGCCAATGCGAGCGGCACAAATGTGTTTTTTGTGTGTGACGTGGTATTGAAAAAGAGCAGTGGCGCTGTGACGAAGTACAATATGTTTTCCAGGAAAACTTCATTCGGTGTTTTGATTGATTTGATGCGTGGCAATACTTACCGGCATTCCCGCAAAATTCATTTACTCACCGGATACCAAAAAAAGATCATGGGTTATTTATATCAGGGCTTTAGCGTGAGAACGATTTCATAAATTATAGAACTGCCGGTAAAAACCATATCTGCTTACAGAATTTCCGTTCTTACGAAAATAGGAATCAACCACCGGTATCCCAGTTCAATTATCTTCTATGTAATAGCTGCACATTTCATAAGGGATTACAGTTAGTTAGACAGATTCTTTTTTAATGATAAACTTGTGGATAGCCGGGTTCGCCAGGAACCCGGCTATTATCATTTGGGGGATAAGAAATGTCTGATATTACCCTTTTTACCCGTGTAGATAAAATCAAAGGTTTTGACTTAAATCTTTTGTTAACCTTCGAAGTCATTTTCATTCATCAAAGTGTCTCCCGCGCCGCAACTCATTTACGAGTGAGCCCATCAGCCGTTAGCCAGTCGCTGACAAAACTGCGTCATTTTTTTTGGACCCTCTTTTTATTCGTGCAGGCAGGGGCTTGGTGGCGACCGGGATAGCTGAAAATTTGCACATTCAGCTTAGCCAGGGTTTTGAACATATCCTCAGAAGTTTGGATAAATTGGGAGGAGCGATAACAGAAAATAAATTTATTATTTATTCTTCGACTTATCCAGCAATCATATTATTGCCAGAGATTTTAGCCAGAATCAAAGAGCAGAATTATATGTGTGGAATTAATTATCTCTCTACGGTAAAAAACCTGGATAATGGTGAGGACATTCTTATTCAACGTAAAGCCGATTTCGTTATTGATACGCGGCCTTATTACAGTTCTTCAATGCAGACTGAATATTGTAAAGATGATCCCATCGTAGCGGTATGTCGCGTAGGACATCCAAGGTTAGGGAGGCGTCTGTCCAGGGAGGAGATGAAACAGGAGTCGGCAACTTTCGTTAATGGTGGGGAGGTTGACGTTATGCATGCACATCATGATGTTAATGATTATTTAAGATCGCAAGTTCCCTCGTTTTCCAGTAGTTCTGTGATGGTGAATTTAGCCATTACTGAAACCACGGATCTTGTTAGTTTTATTCCTGAATGGGCCGCAAAAAAATTTCAACAAAGTTTTAATCTGAAAATACTCGAGTGCGACTTCCCTGTCGATCCAGTGAGGTTGTTTATCACCTATAATAAATCCTCACTGGATAATTATCGTTTCATCGAATTACTTAATATCATCAAGAACAATGAATGCTCAGGAGAGCATAGTTAGGATTATTCTAATTAGAGGCTGGTAGGTAAAGCCTCTATCTCCCTGTAGACCGCAATTATTTCTTCTTTCGAGATATAATGAATTTTTCCAAATAAGGTGCCATCATCACTCATACTCACATAAATGGCACAAGGGAATTCTTTCGGCATTATATCCTCAACTGCCAGCTCGATATCATTATCAGAGAAGATATTCTCATTGGCATTGAGGTTGAAAAACTCGTTAATGATCCAGGCCCTGCATTCGGTTTCATTTTTAATAAGTTTCATAAGGTATCTCTGCCATTCAGTCAATATAATCTCGTACGCCCAGCCTAAGATTATTCTTAGTCCGGTGTAATCATGAGGAACATGGAAAGGTTATTTTTTATCCTTACCACTCTCAGATTATATAATAGCATCCTCCCCAGTTTTCGGTTTGTTAGATTTAATGATGATTGAGTTTAAGTATTGCTAACATGTATTACCACAGGTAAGTATCGGCGGGGCGCTGTAACAGATGTGTTGATTTTTGAGACAATGATAATCAGGGTACGGTTCAATACCCAGGGCGGCGGGTCAGAATGCGGTCAATCAGTCCCCAGTCAAGGGCCTGTTCAGCGGTCATAAAGTTGTCGCGGTCGAGTGCTCGCTTCGCCTCTTCATGCGTCCGGCCACAGTGTTGCGCATACAATCCGGTGATACGACGCTTGGTATGCTGCATTTTTTGCGCATGGATAAAAATATCGGAGGCCTGGCCTTTAAATCCGCCAAAAGTTTGATGCACCACGATACTGGCGTTGGGTAATGCAGTCCGTGAGGCATGAAAACACCTCAGCGCGGAGTTTGCGCGCTGAGAAAGATATGTTGAGGCATCCGCAGGAAAAGGGAGAGAACAGCTAACTCATCAGGCCGGCAGCCACGTTCACAGACAGGCCCAAAATTGCCAGGTTGAATACAAACGCCAGCACGGACTGAATAAGCGTAATACGGCGAACGTCAGTGTTGCCGGTGGCAACATCCGCGGTCTGACAGGCGACGGCCAACGTGAAAGAGAAATAAAGAAAATCCCAGTATTCCGGTTTTTCGATTTTATCCGGAAACAGCAGCGCTTTTTGGTTTTCAGCCCCCCGGCGATAGTAGAGGTGCGCATAGTGCATCGAGAACGCGGTCGGCAATAGCGACCAGGAGACAATCAGCGTTGTCGCAGTGAGGATCAAATGAAAGGATTTGGCCGCGCCAGAGAGCTGTTTCACCGTACTCAGCTCCATAAAAATCACCAACATACTGACCAGACAGGTGATGCTCACCAGCATCAGGACCTGGCTGGCACTCTCATCCTGAGCGCGGGCAATGGTGCGGATCCTCTGTGGTGGTGCGGTCATCATCAGTACCCAAATCAGCAGCAGGTAGAGCCACGCCAATACATTCCAACTCACCATCAGCCGCTCAAGCGGTGACAGATGGGCGGGTAATAACGGTAAGGTGAAATAGCAGATCAGGCCAGCAGCAATAGCGATTAACAACCGAGGTCGGGTATGAATGTAGTGCTTAACAGAGAGCATAGTTAAACCTTGTGGAAAGAGAATGGCTTAACTGTAGCTTAGCTGGGGGGAGTAAGGGCAGCAACGCGCTGCCCTTAAAAGATAACGGAGTGTTTAACGGTAAACCAGCCCTACGATAGACGCGGACAGCAGGCTGACCAGCGTTGCGCCAACCAGAAGACGGAAGGCTGCGCGGGCGACCATATTACCCTGAACTTCTTCGATACTTTTTACCGCACCGGCAATAATACCGACGGTAGAAATATTGGCGAAAGATACCAGGAACACCGACAGAATGGCGACGGTGCGAGGTTCCAGTTGAGCAATCAGATCTTTCATTTGCAACATAGCCACGAACTCATTGGCAACAATCTTAGTGCCCATGATGCTGCCTGCGGTCAGGGAGTCGTGGCTGACAATACCGGTCAACCAGGCCACCGGATAGAACAGATAACCGATGATATCCTGGAAGCTTAAACCGACACCGTGCAGGAAAATCGCGTTGATCATCGCCAGCAGGGCGTTGAAGCCTACCAGCATGGCGGCCACGATCATCGCCATTTTGAAACCCGCCATGATGTATTCCCCCAGCATTTCTACGAAGCTGTGCTTGGGTCTTTCCATTTTTGGCATTTCGTTGTCTGCTTCATCAGAATAGGGGTTCACGACCTGCAAAACGGCGAAGGTAGAAAGCATATTCAGAATCAATGAGAGCATCACATAGCGCGGTTCCAGCAGGGTCATATAAGAACCGACAATGGACATGGAAACGGTCGAAATGGCGGTTGCTGATAAGGTATACATCCGGCGTTCATTCAGATGAGGAACAATATCTTTAATAGCGATAAAGTTTTCAGACTGACCGACTAATAATGAACTTACCGCATTAAAGGATTCCAGTTTTGGCATGCCATTAATTTTGGATAAAGCCCAACCGATACCTTTAATCATTAACGGTAAAATACGCAGATGCTGAAGAATACCAACCAGTGCGGAAATAAAGATAATTGGGCAGAGCACGAATAAGAAGAAGCTGAACTGGTTTTCATTGACCAGACCCCCGAAGACGAAATCGGTGCCGACGCGGGCATAGCTCATCAAATTGGTAAAGACGCCTGACAGGCCCGAAATCAGGTAGACACCAGCTTGGCTGTACAGCAGAACCCATGCCAGTGCAATCTCAATAACCAGGATTTGCAGCACATACCGCAGTTTAACGCCGCGTTTGTTGTAGCTAATCAGCCAGCTAATACCGAATACCATTATAAGGCTCAGCAGGAAATGCAGAATATTTGACGCCATGAGGATCCCAGAAAGTTTGAGTGGTGTTTTAAAAGCGAACTATAACAGCAAGCTCACAAATCTCATCCGGTTTTTTCATTGCGTTTCTCACAAGTAATCGCTTGCGTTCAAAAAAGCAGCGAACAATCTCTGCTAATTTAAATAACGCCCCATCATGGTGAGATTTCTATTACTCCGCACTATTTTGGTGAGCGCGGATATATTAATAATATTGGCTTTTCATTTTTTGCTCTGCTAGAAAGAGCGATTGTTTATGCCTGCCTTAACTTTACTTCACCTGCCAAATCCCTGAGGAAAACATGTTTAAACAAGGTCATTTTGTTAATGCCGAGATCCGCATCAAGGATGATGTACAGATCAATGACGCACTTGCCGCGATTCATCAATTTTGTCTGGATATGAACAGCGAAGCCGGGTGCTCTTTTGCCATGGCGTTGCAGGATAAACAGGACTCGCGCCGCATTATTCTCTGGGAACGCTATGAGGATGAAGCCGCCGCTCAACGTCATTTTGATGAACCCCACACTCAACGCTTTATCCATTCCGGTTTCACAGAATTTGTCGGCGCAACGCTGTGCCAGTTACCAGAACAGGAGACGGCCGTATGACAACGACTCAACCCTTGAACTGGGGCGTACTGGGCACCAGTTTTATTTCCGGCATCATGGCCGACGCGATTGAAAAGCATGACGGCTCCCATTTATATGCCGTAGCGGGGCGATCGCCACAAGGACTTGATACTTTTGTGCAGCAACATCCGGTACAAAAACACTATGATCACTACGACGCATTGATTAGCGATCCTGATGTTGACGTGGTGTACATCGGGCTGCCGAACCACCTTCATCATGAATATGTCATTAAAGCCGCCAATGCCGGTAAAGCTATCCTGTGTGAGAAATCCCTCTCTGTGAATATGGCTGATACTGATGCCGCGTTAGATGCCGTGGCACGCAACGGGGTATTTTTCCTCGAAGGATTGATGTACCTGACCCATCCTTTTGCCGCGCAGATTGCAGACATTATCCGTGCGGGAACCCTGGGGGAGATTAAATCCATCAACGCCAGCTACTGCGCCTCTATCGCCCAGTTTATGAATCCCGGCAGTAAAGGGGCGATCTACAACCTCGGTTGCTATCCGGCATCGCTGATTCATCTGGTGATGCAAAACGCCACGGCTGATGGCCAGTGCCCGGCGTGGAGCCTGACCGCGCAGGGCCGCCGTAACAGCGACGACAATGTGTGTGAAACGGCGGCGCTAATTCAGTTTGACAACGGTACGCTGGCTCAGCTGCACTGCGCGGAAGATTACGGCATGTTCTGGGCGTTTTCGGTGGCGGGCACCCAAGGACGCATGGAGATCGTTTCCAACCCATGGCTGCCTGAAGCGCAGGGCAACCAAATCCGCGTATTGCCTTATGAAGGTGAAGGGCTAGAGCAGAATTATTCACTGGATGCCGACGGCGATGCTTTCTATTACCAGGTGCGTCAGGTCTGTCAGGCGCTGAATACCGGTGAGGTTTCCTTAAAACGGCCAGCCGCACGCCCGACGGATTCACGCGAGATCATGCAGTTATTGACGGAATGGGAAAGCAAAACAGCCTGCCGGTAACCTTTAGCCCAATTGCGGAGCTAAACCGTCAAAGATCGGGCATTAAACTGGCGGCGGTAGAGCGTGGGTGTCGTGCCAAGACGCTGGCGGAAGTGGTGACGCAGGGCTTGCGGAGAGCCAAAACCGGACTGTTCCGCCACGCGGTCAATACTTAGCGAGCCGCTCTCCAACAGGGCGCAGGCATTTTCCAACCGTACGCCGAGCATCCATTCGCCCGGCGTAGTGCCGGTCGCGTCATGAAAACGGCGCAGAAAGGTGCGTCGGCTCATGCCTGCGTCGGCAGCCAGTTGTTCAATCGCCAGGGGTTTATTGAGGCGGGTACGCAGGTCATCGAGCAACGGTGACAACGTTCTAGCCGGGCGGGCCGCTACCGGTTGTTGAATCCATTGCGCCTGGCTGCCTTCACGCAGCGGCGGGGTCACCATGCGGCGTGCGGTACGGTTGGCGACGTCGATGCCATAATCGCGTCGGATCAGATGCAGGCACAAATCAACCCCGGCGGCTCCCCCGGCTGAGGTGATCACGCTGCCTTCATCCACATAAATCATGCCGTGCTCAACCTGAATTTTCGGGAATCTCTCAGCCAGCGCAGGGGTGCTGTTCCAGTGTGCGGTGGCGCGTTTGCCATCCAGCAGGCCTGCAGCCGCCAGCACAAAACTGCCCGCGCAAATGGAGACTATCCGCGTGCCTCGTGCATGGGCTTTTTGCAGTGTCTCAATCAGCCTCTCTGTGGCCGGCTCGTCAATACTGCGCCAGCCGGGGATCACTATGGTTCCGGCATTTTCGAGTAATTCCAGCCCACCATCGACCACCAGCCGTACACCGCCTTGCGCGCCGAACGTACCTTCCTCCACCGACGCGACCTCGAGATCGTACAGCGGCTTCCCGAGCAATTCATCGGCTCGGCCAAAGGCCTCGACCGCAATGCCGAATTCGAAAGTGCACAAGCATTCATACGCCAGCAGCACCAGCCGCCGGTTAAGGGGAGGTAATGTACCGGCGGGGGCAGAAATTTTGGTCAGAGCATTCATGTTGGGCATACAGGGCGAGGTTCTCACACGTTGGCATAATCTTGACGATACATGGCATCCGGACTGATTTCCACCGTAGCGGAGTTCTTCCATGCTGACGCTCTCTGAATGTTTTGCAGGAAATAAGTATGAAAAATCTATTGGCTTTGACCGCCGTTTGCCTGGCGGCGCTGATGTCGGGGCTGGAAATCTCCAGCGTACCGGTGATCCTGCCGGTGCTGGAAAAACAGATGCACGCCAGTTTTAACGATCTGCAATGGATCATGAATGCCTACACGTTGGCCTGTACCACAGTACTGATGGCGACCGGGACGCTGGCCGACCGCTTCGGCCGCAAGCGGATTTTCATTATCAGCATTGTGGCCTTCGGGCTGACGTCGCTGATGTGCGGGCTGGCCAACAGTGCCACATGGCTGATTGTCGGACGCTTTTTGCAGGGGCTGAGCGGCGGAGCAATGTTGACCTGCCTTATTGCCATCCTCTCTTATCAGTTTCCCCATGGTAAAGAGCGCAGTCGGGCATTTGCGGCCTGGGGAATACTTTTTGGCTTCGGGCTCGGTTTTGGGCCGATCATTGGCGGCATGTTGGTGGCGCTGCTCAGTTGGCACTGGGTGTTTCTGGTCCACGTTTTTATTGCGTTGCTGACCCTGATTTTAGCCTTGGGAAACGTGGTGGAATCCCGCGATTTGCAGGCAAGAAAGCTGGATATAGGGGGTGTTGTGACGTTGTCACTCAGCGTGTTGGGGACTACGTTTTTGATCACGCAGGGCAGCAGCCTCGGCTGGCAAAGCCCGGCAGCAAAGGGTATCGCGCTGATCACCGTGATGTGTGCCGTACTCTTTGTCTGGGTAGAGAAACGACACTCCCATCCGATGTTTGATTTTGCCGTCTTCCGCATCCGGCGTTTTTCGGGGGCGCTGATGGGATCCATCGGCATGAATTTCAGTTTCTGGCCGTTAATGATTTATCTGCCGGTCTATTATCAGGGGGGGCTGGGGTACGGCAGTGTCGACACCGGGCTGGTGCTACTGGCCTACACATTACCCACCTTGTTGATGCCGCCGCTGGCAGAAAAGCTGGTCGCGCGATATGGCGCTGAGAAACTGATCCCGCTAGGGCTGTTTGCCATCGGGGTGGGTTTTATGATGATGAAATACGCGGCTGCGAATAGCGCAAGCCTGTTACCCGGCGCCCTGCTGGCAGGCGCTGCTCTGGGCCTGACCAATACGCCGGTCACCAACACCACGACCGGTTCGGTGCCAGGCGATCGTGCTGGTATGGCTTCGGGGATTGATATCAGCGCGCGGCTGATCACGCTGGCTATCAATATCGCGCTGATGGGCAGCCTGCTGGTGGCGGGTATTGCTGCCAGTCTGCGCGGACATCTGGCTACGCCGCTGCATAACGCTGATTTGTACCGGCTGGCGGAGCGCATCGCAGGCGGTGCAGAACTGGACGCCGCGCACAGCGCCGCCCGTCAGGCGCTGATCGACGGTTTTGGTGGCGTTCTGCTTTACGGCGCACTGGGCGTCTGGCTTTTATCGCTGGCGAGCCATCTGCTCTTTAACTGGCGGGTCCGCTGTCAACGCGAATCACCTCAATCAATGCTTTGAGGGCGGCAGAAATCTGCCGGTGTCCGGGAAAATAGAGGCAAAAACCCGGAAATGACGGTGACCAGGTTTCTAATACCCGTACCAACCGGCCTTCGGTGACGTGCTGGCGGTTCTCTTCGTTGTCATCGACGTACACCAGGCCGATCCCCCTGAGTGCTACGTCGATCATCATATCGACGGTATCAAGTACCAGCGGGCCACGTACCGGTATTGCCAACTGTTTCCCCTTTTTTTCAAATTGCCAGCGGTAGAGTGCACCACTGGCAATTTCGCGACGTCCAATACACAAATGATGATGCAGATCCTGAGGGATGACCGGCGGCGGAAACCGACTGAAGTACGCCGGTGAGCCGTATACGGCAGCGGTGAAGTCAGGTGTGACCCGTACAGCGTTCATGTCCTGTTGGATATCTGAGCGCAGGCGGACACCGGCATCAAACCCTTCTTTGACAATATCGACAAACCCATCATTAAGCGCCACTTCCAGCGTCACGTCCGGATAATCACGGGCGAACCGCTGGAAAATGGGAGTGAAAACCCTTTGCGCCGCGATGCGAGGCGCGTTGATCCTCAGGCTTCCGTGGGGATGCTGACGAAAGGCATTCACATCTTCCACCGCAGAGGCAATCGCTGAGAATGCTGGGGCAATCTGGGCCAACAGCAGCTGGCCAGCGGCGGTGGGTGAAACCGTGCGCGTGGTACGGTTCAGTAACCTGACACCCAGCCGCTCCTCCAGCGCACGCAGCGAATGGCTGAGCGTCGAGGCGGTCAGGTTCAACCGCGCGGCGGCCCGGCGGAAACTCTTCTCTTCCGCCACTGCAATGAATGCCGTCAGCTCACCCAGTTCATTTGTTCGCATAACGCCCCCTCTATTGCTGAATAACAGCCAGTAACCCATGCGATATAACACGGCTTATCCGCAACAATAAAGCCTTTTATAGTGACCCCCTCAGCCTGCGAGCAACACACATCAACGAGGTTTAACATGGCTCAATCATTACGTCTGGAAGGAAAAGTCGCGCTGGTCACCGGCGGAGGGAGCGGGATTGGTCAGGCAGCCGCGCTGGCGTTTGCCCGCGATGGGGCGAACGTCGTCGTGGCCGGACGTCGTCGTGCAGAACTGGAAGAAACGGTGAGTCTGATCGCATCACAGGGGGGTAAAGCGTTGGCAGTGCCGACGGATGTGTCCGTCGCAGCGCAGGTTCAGGCACTGATCGCCACGACGGTGACGCATTTCGGGCGGCTCGATATGGCCTTCAATAACGCCGGTGTTGAAGGTTTCGCCCCCATAACGGAGATGTCCGAAGCACTGTTCGATCAGGTCATTGGTATTAATCTCAAAGGGGTATGGCTGTCGGTGAAATATCAGTTCGACGCTATGATTGCTCAGGGAGAAGGCGGCGCGATTGTTAATACCTCATCCTGGCTGGCAAAGGGGGCCATGGCAGGAACTTCAGCTTATAGCGCCAGTAAAGGGGCGCTGGATGCGATGGTCCGTGCACTGGCACTCGAAGGCGGGGCGCACCAGATCCGCGTTAACAATGTTAACCCTGGGATCATCGACACACCGATGGCGCGTCGTCTGACGGCCGATCCGTCAGTCATGATCCCCTTCGTCAACGCCACACCTGCCGGGAGAGTCGGCGTACCGGAAGACGTGGGCGATGTCGTCGCGTGGCTTTGTAGCCCTGAAGCACGCTTTGTGACCGGGCAAAATTTGCTGGTGGATGGCGGTTTTACCATCGCCGGTTTGCGCGTTTAACCTAACTCTGCGAGGAAAAGCCAAAATCTGAAGTCCGTCACAAATTAAACGTTCCGCGGTATTTGCTGCTTGTATCTGCCGCGGGTTCGCAACAGAATCCTTGTCAGAAAACAGGATTGTTACTGTTAATCAGGCAAAACCTAAACTTTCTGCTTCTTCACCCCAACGGTGGAAGAGGCATGAAGTTTAGGTTTTTTTTTGGCCTGAAATCAGCAGCATCCCTTTACTCAGACTCTTAACGGCAATGTCGTGCACGACGCCTTTTCATTCGCAAAAAGTCATGATTACGAGATAACACAATGGAATATAGAACATTAGCGGAAGAGATCCTCTCAGGCGTCGGCGGCCGGGAAAACGTGAAAAGCGTGGTGCATTGCGCTACCCGCTTACGTTTCAAATTGAAAGACATCAGCAAGGCAGACGCCGAAACCCTCAAGCGCAATCCGGGGGTCATTATGGTGGTAGAGAGCGGCGGGCAGTTTCAGGTGGTGATCGGCAACCATGTCGGAGACGTGTATAACGCGCTCAACGTGAACGGCGAATCTGTGGACAGTTCTGATTCGTCGGAGGGCGCTAAAGAGGGGATTTTTGCCCGCCTGATTGATGTGATTTCCAGTATTTTCACGCCGTTTATCGGCATCATGGCGGCGTCGGGTATCCTGAAAGGTTTTCTGGCGCTGGCCATGGCCTGCCACTGGACCACCGCGGAAAGCGGCACGTACAAGGTGCTGTTTGCTGCCAGTGATGCCATGTTCTATTTCTTCCCGCTGATCATCGGTTATACCGCCGGTAAAAAATTCGGGGGGAATCCGTTCATAACCATGATGATTGGTGGCGCGATGATGCATCCGCTGATGATCTCCGCCTTTGACGCTTCACTCCAGCCGGATGCGCCAGTGCAGTATTTCCTCGGCATCCCGCTGGTGTTTATCAACTATGCGTCTTCGGTCATTCCGGTGATCCTGGCTGCCTGGGCCTCCAGCTGGCTTGAACGGCGGGTGATGAAAGTCCTGCCGGGCGCACTGCGTAATTTCATCGCACCATTAATCTGTCTGATAGTCGTTGTGCCGCTGACGTTCCTGTTGATTGGTCCTGCGGCCACCTGGGCAAGCCAGCAACTGGCGCACGGCTATCTGGCCATTTACAACGTGAGCCCGGTGATTGCCGGGGCGTTCGTCGGGGCATTCTGGCAGGTGTGTGTGATCTTTGGTCTGCACTGGGGCCTGATCCCGCTGATGATCAACAACTTCAGTATGCTGGGCCATGACACCATGCTGCCGCTGCTGTTGCCTGCGGTAATGGGACAGGTCGGCGCGACGCTTGGCATCATGTTGCGTACCAAAGATGCCCGTACCAAAGCGCTGGCGGGTTCTGCCGTGAGCGCAGGGATCTTCGGCATCACTGAACCGGCGGTCTACGGCATCACACTGCCAAATCGTCGGGCGTTTATTTTCGGCTGTGTCGGTGGTGCATTGGGGTCGGCAATTTTGGGGTATTTCCACACAACCGCTTACTCCTTCGGCTTTGCCAACATCTTCACCTTTACTCAGGTTATCCCGCCATCGGGCTTCAATGAGACGGTCACTGCTGCAATCATCGGTACTCTGGTGGCCTTCGCTTTTGCCGCTGTCACCACTTATCTGTTCGGCAAGTTGAGTCCTCAACCCCTAGTCACTACGCCGGAAGCGCCTGAAGCCGCGCCAGTCAGAGAAGTGCGGGGTAAAACGGCAATTTCCAGCCCGCTGAGCGGTGAGTTGGTCCTGCTGGCCGACGTGAATGACCCAACCTTCGCCAGCGGTTTGCTGGGAAAAGGCGTGGCGGTGAGACCGAACGTTGGCCAGGTGGTCGCCCCGGCTGATGGCATTATCGCTTCGCTGTTTCGGACCCACCATGCGATAGGCATGGAGTGTGAAAACGGTGCAGAGATCCTGATTCACGTCGGCATTGATACCGTCAAACTCGACGGCAAGTTCTTTACGCCACACGTGAAGGTGGATGACGTCGTCAAGCAGGGCGATCTGCTACTTGAATTCGATATGCAGGGCATTCTTGCCGCCGGCTATGACCTGACCACCCCGGTCATTGTTACCAACAGTGACGATTATCTCGATGTTATCCCTGCCGCCAGCGGGCATGACGTTACACAAAATGCATCCTTACTGACGCTATTACGTTAATTTTATTTCTTTAAAGGAGGTTCCAATGAACTTACGTTTTCCTGATGGTTTCTTATGGGGTGGCGCGGTTGCCGCCAATCAGGTTGAAGGCGCCTGTCTGACCGATGGCAAAGGATTGTCGACGTCGGACCTGCAGCCTAAAGGGATTTTTGGCGAAATCCAGCAGCGGGTTGAAGGTGATTTTGGTATCAAAGATGTGGCCATCGATTTCTATCACCGCTACCCGGAAGATATGAAGCTGTTTGCCGAGATGGGTTTCACCGTGCTGCGTACGTCGATTGCCTGGACGCGTATCTTCCCGCAGGGGGACGAAACTCAGCCGAACGAAGCGGGGCTGGCGTACTACGATCGCCTGTTCGACGAGATGAAAAAGTACGGCATTACGCCACTTGTGACGCTGTCACACTACGAAATGCCCTACGGATTAGTCAAGAAACACGGCGGCTGGGGCAGCCGTGACACCATCGACTTCTTTGAAAACTATGCGCGTACCGTCTTCCAGCGCTATCAGCATAAAGTGAAGCACTGGCTGACTTTCAACGAGATCAACATGTCGCTGCATGCGCCTTTTACCGGTGTCGGACTCCCGCAAGAGAGCACTAAACAGGAAATTTATCAGGCTATTCATCATCAGCTGGTAGCCAGCGCGAAAGCAGTTAAGGCCTGCCATGAGATTGTTCCTGATGCCAAAATCGGCAATATGCTGCTCGGCGGCATGCTGTATCCGCTGACCTGTAAACCGGCTGACGTCATGGAAACCTTGCAACAGAACCGTGACTGGTTGTTCTTCGGCGATGTACAGGTGCGCGGTTATTACCCGGCTTATATGGCGCGCTTCTTTAAACAGAATAATATTGCGCTGAATATTACCGAAGAGGATAAAGCCGCGTTAAAAGAGACCGTCGATTTCATCTCTTTTAGCTACTACATGACCGGTTGTGTGACCACAGATGAAGAGCAAAATAATAAAGCGCGCGCCAATATTCTGAATATGGTGCCAAACCCGCATCTGGCAAGTTCTGAATGGGGCTGGCAAATTGACCCGGAAGGGCTGCGCTATCTGATGAACGAACTGTATGATCGTTATCAGAAGCCATTGTTTATTGTCGAAAATGGTTTAGGCGCACGCGATACCGTAGAAGCCGACGGCAGCATTAATGATGACTACCGTATTCAGTACATCAACGATCACCTGGTTCAGGTGCGGGAAGCCATTGAAGACGGTGTGGAAGTCATGGGCTACACCAGTTGGGGGCCTATCGATCTGGTCAGCGCTTCTAAAGCAGAATTCTCGAAGCGTTACGGTTATATCTACGTTGACCGTGATGATGAAGGTCATGGCACGCTGGAACGCCGCCGCAAGAAAAGTTTCTATTGGTATGCTGATATTATTAAAAATAACGGCGCTACACTTAAAGCATAATTAAACCTTCCGGCGGCTTAATTGAATTAGCTCGGTTAAGCCGCCCTTAATATCGTCAGAAAAAAGATGCGACCCTTTCCGCAGGGATTTCTATGCCCGCTGAATGAGTAAAATAATAATATGCTTAATAAGGTTATAATGATGAAAGATATTTCCCTTACTCTTATTCCTGTCACCAGCAAAATACGATGCGTTGCCGTACTCTCCGGTTGCCTGGCCCTTCCGCTCTCTGTTCAGGCCGACACCGCCTGGAATGGTACGGTACTGGGTTTCGAAGCCCAGCCCGAAGGGATGTTGGGCGATATGCTGGGTATCCGTCCGATCCTTGAAAATAATGGTTTTCATTATAATCTGGGGTATTTGAGTGAATCTGCTTATAACGCGGGCGGCGGCTATAACCATGATAAAAAGACCGCCTATATTGACCAGTTCTCCCTGACTTTTACTCAGGATCTCGAAATGTGGACCGGGATTCCTGACGCCGTCATTGAAGGTAATATTGTTAACCGTAACCACAATGACAATATGACCACCGAGCGAACACAAGACCCGCGTGTGGCATTTAATGATATTGCTCAGGAGAGTTGGGGAGGGCAGTCGATAACCCGTCTGGGCTGGCTGACCTTTGCCCGCAGCTTTGACGATCGTCGTTTACACTGGCGCATCGGGATGATGAATAAAAATCAGGATTTCGACCAGATCATTCCCTGCGATTTTCAGGTACTGAACCAGTGCGGCGGGAAATCCGCCAACTCGCTGACCTGGTATAACTGGAATGTGCATTACTGGGGGACCACGCTTCAGTATAAATTGACGCCGGAACTGACGCTGAAAACGGGTGTTTTGGAACAAAACCCGCAGGCTCCGGCCCGCAGCCATGCCTGGAGCTGGTCCACCAAAGGCAGCAAAGGTTTCCTGTTGCCGGTAGAGGCGGAACTGAAAACGACGGTGAACGGATTGCCCGGTATTTATAATCTAGGCGTGCTGTTTACCAACGCACCGCAGCAGGATCTGTCAGAAGGTAAATCCCAAAGCAATGGGGCCACCGATCCTGATGGCTATGACAGCCATGACCGCACCTGGTTTATGTACACCGGTTTTAACCAGCAGGTTACGCAAAGGGATGGCGATCCTAACCGTGGAATGAGCCTCTCATACAGTTTGGGTGTGGGCGATCAGCGCAGTAACTATATTCACTACTCGCAGGCAGCCTCCATGCGCTATCGTGGGCTTTTCGATGCCCGTCCGGACGACTGGCTGGGCTTTGGCGTAACGTACATCAAAATGAGCGATCATTACCGTCAGAATCAGGTCAACATCAATGATTTTAATCAGGTAGATGATTACGGCAATCCGCTCTATCGTCCGCTGCCGGGGCACTCCGTGAATGCAGATCTTTACTATCAGATCAAAGTCCGGCCATGGCTGATCCTGCAACCGGACCTGCAATATTGGTACCGTCCGGCAGGGATTAAAGAGACGCAGGATGCGTGGATAACCGGATTGAAGGCTATCGTGACCTTCTAAAACGCCAGCCACTGTCGATCCCTATCACGTTTGTAATAAGTCGCCGTTGAGACGGCGGGCAAAGCTGATAAAATCCGTCGCTGGATTGTTACTGCTCCGGCAGGCAAAACCTGATCACCTGTAATTTCGGGCGGTCAGGTTTTTTTGTTTTCAGGGGAAGCAAATGAAAATCGCCAAAATACTGAATAATAATGTGGTGGTCGTGCTCGATGAACAGCTGCGCGAGCAGGTAGTGATGGGACGTGGGTTAGCCTTTCAGAAACAGGTGGGGGAGAGTCTCGATGGCAGTAAGATCGAAAAAGTTTTTGCGCTGAAAAACGATCAACTGGTTGCGCGCCTTTCCGAATTACTCGGTCATATTCCGATGGAAGTGATGACCACCTGTGACCAGATCATACAGCTGGCCAGCCAGCGGCTGGGTAAATTGCAGGAAAACCTCTATATCGCGCTGACTGATCACTGTAATTTTGCCATCGAACGGCAAAAACAGGGGGTACCCATCAGCAATGCGCTGCTGTGGGAGACGCGCCGCCTCTATCCGAAAGAGTACGCACTTGGGCTGGAAGCGCTTGAGATGATCGACAGCCGGCTCGGCGTACGTCTACCGGTAGACGAAGCCGGATTCATTGCGCTGCATTTGGTTAATGCACAGCTGAACGGCGAAATGGCGGAAGTGACGCAAATCACCAAAGTGATGCAGGAAATTCTGCACATGGTCAAATATCAGCTTCGGCTGGATTATGACGAAGAATCACTGAGTTATCAGCGCTTTGTTACCCATCTGAAATTCTTCTCTCAGCGTATGCTCAGCCGTTCTGTCGTTCCTGACGACGACCTGATGCTGCACGTGGCGGTGAAAGAAAACTACCCCAAAGCCTGGGGCTGCGCTGAGAAAATAAGTACCTATTTGACCACACACTATCAACGTGAACTGAGCGCCGAAGAGATCATGTATTTGTCGATCAACATAGAAAGAGTGCGCAAAGAGAGTCGCAGCGCTGACGGGCAATAATGTGTATTTCTTGCACAAAATTTTTGTCACGAATTATGACTGTTCACAATTTTCCCTGACGTTTTTTTTTGCCTCGTCAGATGAGAACGGGTAGCATCCAACGCCGGAAATGTTCTGATGTTCAATCAGGCTAAAAATAATACAGCGGCGCAGCCGCGTAAACGTCAGCATCTGCAATCGGTTGCCTGGATAATCATCATCAGGCATCGGGCATTTTGGAGAACAGGATCGAATGCGATTACATAGAAAATCTGCTGAGGCAAAGCAAGCGGCTAAGCGACGTTGGCTGGATTCACATGACGACGGGTATCACAAAAGTATGGGCAATCGTCAGGTTCAGATGATTGCTATCGGTGGTTCTATTGGTACTGGCTTATTCCTCGGGGCCGGTGCGCGTTTACAAATGGCCGGTCCGGCACTGGCGATTGTGTATGCAGTGTGCGGTATCTTCTCTTTCTTCATCCTGCGCGCGTTGGGCGAGCTGGTATTACACCGTCCAACCAGCGGCAGCTTCGTCTCCTATGCCCGTGAATTCCTCGGTGAAAAAGCCTCGTATGTGGCAGGCTGGATGTACTTCCTCAACTGGGCGATGACTGGCATTGTGGACATCACCGCCGTGGCACTCTACATGCATTACTGGGGTACCTTCGGTGATGTGCCGCAGTGGATGTTTGCTCTGGGTGCGCTGGCCATCGTCGGCACCATGAACATGATCGGCGTTAAGTGGTTTGCCGAAATGGAGTTCTGGTTTGCACTGATCAAAGTGGCGGCCATTGCGCTGTTCCTGATTGTCGGCGTGGTGGTTCTGGGTACCGGCAAAGAAATTGCAGGTAACGCGACCGGTCTGCATCTCATCACGGATAACGGCGGGATCTTCCCACACGGTCTGTTACCGGCGCTGGTACTGGTGCAGGGCGTGGTGTTTGCTTTTGCCGCCATTGAGCTGGTGGGTACTGCGGCCGGTGAAACTAAAGATCCGGAAACGGTGTTGCCGAAAGCCATCAACAGCGTTATTTGGCGTATTGCTCTGTTCTACGTCGGTTCGGTCGTCCTGTTGGTACTGTTGCTGCCGTGGAATGCCTATCAGGCAGGACAGAGCCCGTTTGTGACTTTCTTTAGCAAGCTGGGTGTACCTTACATCGGTACTATTATGAACATCGTGGTCCTGACCGCGGCGCTCTCAAGTCTTAACTCCGGCCTCTATTCCACCGGGCGTATTCTGCGTTCACTGTCGATGGGGGGCTCTGCGCCGAAGTTCATGTCGAAAATGAACGCTCAACAAGTGCCTTACGCTGGGATCCTGGTCACCGTGGGCATTTATATCATCGGCGTGGTGCTGAACTACTACGTGCCATCGCAGGTATTCGAGATCGTACTGAACGTGGCTTCATTGGGTATTCTGAGCTCCTGGGCCTTTATCGTGGTTTGCCAGATGAAACTGCGGAAAGCCATCAAAGAGGGCAAGGCTAAAGAGGTCTCCTTCCGCATGCCGTGGGCGCCTGTCACTTCGTGGCTGACGCTGGCTTTCCTGGCCAGCGTACTGGTGCTGATGGCGTTCGACTATCCAAACGGCACCTATACAGTGAGCACTATCCCGGTCCTGATTGTTCTGCTGTCCCTGGGCTGGTACGGTTTGCGTAACCGCGCCAAAGAGGTGAAAGCGGAGCAGGTTGCGCACGAAGAAGCGCATCACGCGAGTGAAGAAAATAAATAATCACACGCGGCACTGCCGGTTGTGAAAATAGAGAAGGGCGCGGCATCATGCTGCGCCTTTTTTCTTTCTGTGACCGTACTCATTCCCGTTCTTCACATCAGTAACTAATCTGAAAGTCAGGCACTTTTACCCCATGCGCGGCAATCTTGGCTACTCTGTATGTTTAGCAAAAAGGAGCAGGCATGCTGAAAATCTTGATGCGGGTGTTTTCCAGCCCGGAGAAATTTTTAGGGTTGTTCAGTGCGAACGACATTCAGGAAACTATCGAAGAAGGAGAGCGCATCATCATTGATGAAAACGGCATTGCGTCGGTAAATCCCGCCAATGAGCAAGTGCAGCAAGACTTCACCCGTCACGTTAAAAAGATGAGCGTATTGTAATGGCTACTGCGGTATTTATGGTGTTGATGGTATGCGGTTACTGGTATACCACCCGTGACATCTCCACGCGTTTTAAACTCAAACGTACTTTTGGCTGGGACGTCTACTTTTTGGTCGCCCTCTATGGCTGTATCTTCGTTTTGCAGGGCGTACTGGCTATCGCGATTGTGTATATGCTGCTGTGGGGCCTGTCTTCGGCCATCAACCATCTGCCGGAAATTCACGCGCTAAATCAGGATGTCCACTACCACCGTGATTTTATCAACTGGAGTTTCCTGGGCATTCAGGCACCGGTGGTGATCATGCTGTGCGTGTCGGTAATGTTGTGCCTGTTTCGCACTACCTGGTCGCCTGGGCTGCGGCTTAATACTGCCGGGCGCAAGCAACTCTATAAACAACTGACCAGCGCAAATGGGGTGGAAGGGATTTTGTACCAGTGCATGGAGCGGGGGGATATGATCTACATTACGCTAAATTCCCACCGGGTTTACATCGGGATGGTGCATACCGCCCGTTGTGAAACCTCCTCTACCGATAACGTGGTGGTCATCCCGATGATCAGCGGTTATCGCGATCGCGAAACCCAGCGGCTGGTGGTTGAGCATAACTATGCAGCCTATTATCAGCAGCACTGGATCACCCCGGTCTCAGAGCCAAATAACGCGCTGAATTTTCGTAAAGTGATCCTGCTCAATCAGATTGAGTCCCTTTCGCTGTTTGACCCGGCCACCGCCTGTGGATTTGAAAAGTTGGTACCGGTGATTGAACGACAAATTGAGCAAGCAGCGCCCGGAGACCGGACGCCTTTACTGTAAGCGGCAGGAAGCATTCACACCATCGTGAAGCTGAATGTCCCCAGATGGTGGATCCCCCCGGTGACCACATCGCCCGGTTTGATTTCACCGACGCCAGCGGGTGTGCCGGTATAAATCAAGTCGCCGGGCTTAAGTTCTACTGCCTGCGACAAGTAGCTGATGACCTCAGGCACTGACCAAATTTGCTGATTGAGGTCACCATGCTGTTGCTCTTCGCCGTTCACCTTGAGCCAGATTGCGCCTTCCGCCGGGTGGCCGACGCGACTGACTGGCAGCAGCGGATGGGTTGGCGCTGAGGCGTCAAATCCTTTGGCCAGATCCCACGGGCGTCCGGCTTTCTTGGCCTGGGTCTGTAAATCACGCCGGGTTAAATCGACCCCAGCGGTGTAACCCCAAACATGTTCCAGCGCATCTTCCGGCGCGATGTCTTTACCGCCTTTACCGATTGCCACCACCAGTTCGACTTCGTAATGCAACTCCTTCGTCAGTGACGGATAAGGCACGTCACCGCTGGCCGGGACGACGGCATCCGCCGGTTTGGAGAAGAAAAACGGCGGTTCGCGATCCGGGTTATGGCCCATCTCACGGGCGTGGTCGGCATAATTTCGCCCAACACAGTACACGCGGCGTATCGGGAAGCGGGCTTGTTCACCTTCTACAGCCAGAGAAGGAATCGATGCAGGAGTAAAGACATATTCGGTCATGATTATATTCTCAATGCGCTAAGTAACGGAGGGTAAGAGAGTCAGCAATCACATAACAATGAGGACGTTAACAGGCTGTTATCTTTACAAAGCGGTGAGGAATTGACCAGCACATTTGTTCTGCTGGTCAGTGGGAAGTTTGTTAGCGGATATGAATAGCGTGCCCGTGAATCAGACCGTTAGCACCAGCCTGTCATAAATAGCGCTCACCCGGCTGTGACTGCATAAAGCCCGGCAGCATGGCAACGCGCAGGGCGTCATAATCATCCCACTGTTGTTCATTATGCAGGGGCGGGATGGTGATTTTTTCTTTGCGATCGAAGCCCACCAGTGCAGCATCAACCAGATCGCCCACTTCCATCAAACCTTGTAAATCCGCAGGATCACGCCCGGATTTTTCCCAGATCTCCGTGCGGGTTGCTGCCGGTAAGACCGCCTGCAGGTATAGCCCACGCTCTTCCAGCTCACATTGCAGTGTCTGAGTGAAAGTCAGGACAAAGGCTTTGGTGGCGGAATAGACCGCTGAGCGCAGTTCGGGTGCCAGCGCCATCACAGACGCGATGTTGATGATGGCGCCATTGGGGTGTTTGAGCAGGCCGTCCAGCGCCACGCGAGAGAGACGGGCAACAGACGTGACATTTAACCGGATCAGATGGTCGATGGTCTCGGCGTCGCTGTTATCAAACCCGCCCGGCAATGAGGCTCCGGCGTTGTTCACCAGCAGGGTGATCTCCGGGTGGCTGCGCAGATAATCCTCCACGTGTAACAGATCATCGTGGCGGGTCAGATCAGCGGGAAGCACATCAATTGCTACGCCGGTCGATTGGCGAAGTTTTTCGGCCAGCGCAGCCATGCGTTTGCCGTCACGGGCGACCAGCACCAGGTCATAGCCGCGTTTTGCCAGGCGGTCGGCATAGGTCGCGCCAATGCCGCTGGATGCGCCGGTGATCAGGGCGACAGGTTTGGAGTGAATTGATGGAGCCATGATGTTATACCTCGTGTATGAGTCAATGTGGTTTAATTATGAAACCAGATGATAATTACGCGAGGTAGTCCTATAATGCAACCAGATTTTTAATCACAGCATTTTTTGCGATCGCAGGCCGATTGCTTCAGGAGAGCGTTTATGAAAAGAACCCGTCTGGAAAATACCCCGTGCCCGGCCGCGCGCGCGCTGGATTTGATCGGTGACTGGTGGACGCTGCTGATCGTGCGCGACGCCATGCTGGGCATGACCCGCTTTAGCGAGTTTCAGCGCAGCCTGGGCGCGGCCAAGAACATTCTCAGTACACGGCTGAAAGCGCTGGTGGCAGAGGGAATTTTGCGGGTAGAACCGGCTTCCGATGGCTCGGCCTATCAGGATTACGTCCTGACCGATAAGGGCATTGCGTTGCAGCCGATTCTGGTAGCCTTAGGGCAGTGGGGCAGTGAGTATCTATTCACCGACGGCGAACCCTGCACCCGCCTGGTAGATACAAAAAACCGCCAGCCGCTGCGCAAAATCGAACTTCGCGCGCAGGACGGACGGTTGCTGGAAAGCCGGGATATAACCGCAGTGACTTCTGACGCTTAACGCGCAATGCGTTCATGCCAGTATTTGGTGAACTCCTCCTCGCCGTTGAGGCTGACCACCATATCGCCACTGACGATGAAATGCGTCAGGTCGCTGCGCATATCGAGGGTGATCACTGCTTCAATCCACCAGCCTTCACGCCCGATTTTCATGGTTTGCGTCAGCAGATAGCGTGCTGACAGTGGATCTGAATTACTGACGCTCAGTTCACGGCGCAGATTGTGATCGACAGTGGTGTCGATGTCGTCAAAGCGGTACACGCCTTCGCCGAATACGCCCCCTTCGCCATTGGTCACACAGGTCCAGCTGTCTGTCAGGAAGTCGTAGCTGACCGAGCGGTCCACGCGGCCCTGCGTCAGCACGGTTTGTGGCGTTGGCGCGGCGCTTTGCGGTTGCTTATTCGGTCCGTCGATTTCCAGCGGTTGTTCACACACCGGCAGTGAGAGCTGGGCGCTGTGCAGATCGAGCGTCAGCGTGGCGGCTTCGGCCATCGGCCAGATCATCGGCCAGTAGGTGGTGGCCAGTGAAATACGCAGGCGATGACCGGCCTCGAAGCGGTGTGAAATGCCGTCCAGCTGGACCGGTACGCGGACTTTTTCACCGGGCACCAGCGGCACAGATTTGTCGTGGCCGTGAATATGTGTCAGGTTCAGCCAGCCGTGAGTGACGCGATTGACCGCGCCCTCTGGCGAGACGTCCGACAGCCGCACATACAGCATAGCCGCCGGTTTATCACTGCTCAGCTCGACGGTAAACTCCGGGAAACCGAAAATGGCCAGCGGTTCGGCCAACGGTTCACCATCGAAAATCTCCGCATTACCGTCGTCCACGCGCTGATCGGGTGGTGTTTCACCGAGCACGCCTGCGCCCATCCACTCACCGGACATCAGCCCGTGGTTTTGGGGGGAACAGATTGAAACCACACCCGCATCCGAATCCGGCTGCCGGTTAAGCTGGCCGCGCGTCAGCCACAGGGTGTCATGGGCAACATTGCTGGCCATGCCGCGGTCAAACCCCACCCAACGGCCTTTGCTGATCGGGCGCTGGGCCGACGGCGGCTGACTGTCCTGCTGCCATGCCTGAATCATCGGGCCATCCATCGCGCCGTTTTGTTCGTCTTTAAGCCAGTGATCCCACCATGTGAGTGCTTCCTGTAAGAAACCAATGGCCGGTTCCGGCGTACCGTCCTGTGGGTAAACGTGCGCCCACGGGCCGATAATGGCGCGGCGCGCGACTTTCAGGTTATCCATCAGGCGGAACACAGCGTTGCTGTATGCATCCGCCCAGCCACCAATCGCCAGTACGGGACAGCGGATCGCCGACCAGTCTTCACACACGGAACCGTGCTGCCAGTAGCGGTCGCGCAGCGGATGTTCCATCCACAGTGCCGGGAAGAACGGCATATTTTCCAGGCGGTGCAACCATTCGTTGTACCAGCCATCGCCCACCAGCGCAGGGTCGGCAGGGCGGCTCTGGTAAGCCAGCATGATGCCGCCCCACCAGAGATTGTCGTTGAGCAGGCAACCGCCTTTGTAGTGAATATCGTCGCGGTAGCGGTCATCGGTAGAACACACGGTGATGATGGCTTTGAGGGCGGCGGGGCGGCGGGCCGCAACCTGCAGCGAGTTAAAACCGCCCCAGGATTTGCCCATCATGCCGACGTTGCCGCTGCACCAGCTCTGTGCGGTTATCCATTCAATCACTTCCAGCGCGTCGTTCTGTTCCTGTAACAAGTACTCATCAGCCAGCAGGCCGTCGGACTCACCGCTGCCGCGCATGTCCACGCGCAGAACCGCATAACCATGACCGGCAAAATAGCCATGCATCGGCTCATCACGCGTGCGGGTACCGTCCCGTTTGCGGTAAGGAATGTATTCGAGAATGGCCGGCACCGGTGTGTCACCGGCAGAATCCGGTAGCCATAAACGGGCTGCAAGGCGGGTGCCGTCACTCAGTTTTATCCACAAATGTTCTACCGTGGTGACCCTGTGGGGGAACTCAGTAATGATGCGTTTAGTGCTCATAATGCGCCTGTATGTGAAGATTTCTCGGTGGAAAGAGAGGATGAACGCCAGGTCAGAACCTCGTCGAGCCAGTCGGTGCGCATTTCTGGCACCGAGGTCAGGAGTTTTTCAGTGTAACTGTGCATCGGCGGGCTGAACACCACACCGGTATCACCGCTGGCGACAATCTTGCCCTGATACATCACTGCCACCTGATGGGCGATGCGTTTGACCGTCCCGAGGTCATGGGTGATGAACAGATAGGAGAGGCCCAGTTTTTCCTGTAATCCACGCAGCAGATTCAGCACCTCTTCCGCCACCAGCGGATCGAGGGCTGACGTGGCTTCATCGCAGATAATCAGTTCAGGCTGTGCCGCCAGCGCACGCGCAATACAGACGCGCTGTTTCTGCCCGCCGGAAAGCTCGCCGGGATAGCGGTCAATCAGTTTGAGCGGCAGCTCAGTCAGCTTGAGTAACTCTTCCACCCGCACGCGGACCTGACGTTTATTCAGCCCGAAATAGAACGCCACCGGGCGGCCAATGAGCTCGAGAATGGTCTGGCGCGGATTAAGCGCCACGTCAGGAAGCTGATAAATCATCTGGATGCGGCGCAGCGTCTCTTTCTGCCGCTGCTGATAGAGTGGCGCAAGGGTGACCCCGTCGAACTCCACTGTGCCTTCGGTATCGGGCAGCAAGCCTACCAGCGCCCGTGCCAGCGTACTTTTGCCGCTGCCGGACTCCCCGATGATCGCCAGCGTTTTGCCGCGCGGCAGCTCAAGATTGATCTCACTGACCACTTTTTTGCGATTATAGCCGGTGCTCAGGTTACTGATGGTCAGCAGGGCAGCGCTGCCGGTGGGTTGAGCTGCTGTCACTGGCGCTGCTGCGTGTTCGCGCTCGGCCACCAGACGGCGGGTGTACTCCTGCTTCGGATGATTGAGAATGTTCCCCGTAGTGCCGGTTTCCACCTCTTTACCATGACGCAACACCATGATGCGGTCGGCCAGCTGGGCGACCACGGCCAGATCGTGAGTGATATAGAGTGCCGCTGTGTTGAACTCGCGCACCAGTTTACGCAGCATCACCAGCACTTCTATCTGCGTGGTCACGTCCAACGCGGTAGTGGGCTCGTCCATCACCAGCAGGTCCGGTTTACAGGACATCGCCATCGCCGCCATGGCGCGCTGTAACTGCCCGCCGGAGAGCTGATGCGGATAGCGTTTGCCGATGTTTTCCGGATCCGGTAGATCCAGCGAGCGGAACAGGGTGATAGCCCACTCACGGCTCTCCTCCTTGCTCATCAGACCGTGACGGATCGGGCCTTCGCATACCTGCTTCTCGATGGTGAGTGCCGGATTGAAAGCCGCTGCCGCGCTCTGGGCCACGTAAGCGACGCGGCGTCCGCGCCATTCACGCTTCATGCGTGCCGGTTGCGGGACGATGTCGGTGCCGTCGAGGATCACTTCGCCACCGGCAATGCGGCAGCCCTGACGCGCATAACCGAGCGCCGCTAACCCGATGGTTGACTTACCCGCACCGGATTCGCCGATAAGCCCGAGGACTTCGCCCCGCGCCAGCTGCAGCGAAATATTGTGGACCAGCGGCGAGCCATCGAGGGTCTCCACCCGCAGCCCGCGCATTTGCAGAATCAGTTCCTGAGTTAATTGACTCATGCTTCTTCTCCGTGTGGCAGGCTGTTGCGGGCCAGAAGCCAGTCAACCACCAGATTGACGCCAATGGTCAGTACGGCAATCGCCGCGGCAGGGTAAAGCGGTGCGAACTGGCCGAAGTTAATCGCCTGTGCGTTGTCGCGGACCATGCTTCCCCAGTCGGCGTACGGCGGCTGAATGCCTAATCCTAAGAAGCTTAAGCCCGCGATAAACAGGAAGGTGAAGCAAAAACGCATACCGAACTCCGCCAGCAGCGGCGGGATGGCGTTGGGTAAGATCTCTTTGCGCAGCACCCAGAGCAGCCCTTCACCGCGAAGACGCGCCGCTTCAACGTACTCCTGACAGACAATGGCCTGCGCCACCAGACGGGCCAGACGGAATACGCGGGTGGCGTCGAGCAGGGCGATGGTCAGCACCAGTACCGGAATGGAGGTTCCCATCACGGAAAGCACCATCAGGGCGAAAATCAGCACGGGAATGGACATCAGGGTATCGACGATGCGCGTCAGCACCACATCTACCCATTTGCCATAAATCGCCGCGGCAAAGCCGGTGATAATACCGATAACAAATGAGGTGATGGTGATAGTCAGCGCGATGGCGATGGTGGTGCGGGCACCAAACAGGATGCGTGACAACATGTCGCGGCCCAGACTGTCGGTGCCAAAGGGTGTGGCTGCCGACGGCAGCAGCCAGATATCGCCGACCTGTTCGGTCTCGCTGTGCGGTGCCAGCCAGGGGGCGAAAATGGCCGCCAGCAGGTTGACCGCGATGATAATGATGCCAATCCAGGCCGAGACCGGAATGTTGATAAATGAACGTTTCATAATGTCCGGCCTCTAGCGCGCATGGCGTAAACGGGGATTACACCAAATCGCCAGCAAATCAGCGGTGGTATTAAGGAAGATATAGGTGCCGCCAAACAACAGTCCACAGGCCTGCACAACCGGCAGGTCGCGCTTGGTCACGGCGTCCACCATGTACTGGCCGATGCCCGGATAGACGAACACCACTTCCACCAGAATCACCCCAACCACCAGATAGGCGAGGTTGAAAGCCACCACGTTGATGATGGGCGCGAGGGCGTTAGGCAGCGCATGTGACACCACAATCCGCCAGCGAGAGATACCTTTGAGCACCGCGCTTTCGATGTAGGGGCTGGACATCACGGCGGTGACCGACGCGCGGGTCATGCGCAACATATGCGCCAGCACCACCAGCGTCAGGGTTAGCATGGGCAGTGTGCACACATACAGCCGCTCAGCGAACGACGTGCCGGAATCGACCATGGCCAGACTGGGGAACCACGTCAGCCGGATGGCAAAGGCGATCACCAGCACATAACCGACGAAGAACTCAGGTACCGAAATGCTGATGAGCGTCAGCGTATTGGCCAGCCGGTCAAACACCGAACCGCGCCAGATCGCCGAGGCAATGCCGAGACCGACCGCCAGTGGAATGGCGATGATGGCGGCGTAACCTGCCAGAAACAGCGTGTTGCCCAGGCGCGGCAGCAGTTCGTTACCAATCGGCCTGCCGTTTGCCAGTGAGTTACCCAGGTCCCCCTGCAAAATCCCCACCAGCCAGTGAAGATAGCGCAGCACCGCCGGTTCATCGAGCCCCAGCTGCAGGCGCATCGCTGCGACCGTCTCCGGGGTAGCACTCTGGCCGAGGATAGCGGTAGCTACGTCCCCCGGCAGCATCTCTGTCCCGACAAAAATCAGCAGTGACACAAGCCAAAGCGTACCCACGCCAAGCAATACGCGTTGTAAAATCCTCTTCTTCATCATGCCTCCAGCCAGACGCGCTCGGCCAGACGACCACCCATGAAGTTGAACATCGGATGCGGTTTAATACCCCCGACTTTCTTGTTGGCGGCATCGAGATAGTCGCCGAACAACGGGATCATCGCGCCGCCGTTATCGCGCACGATGCTTTGCAGTTCGCCGTAAATTTCCGCGCGTTTGCTGTCATCAAGCAAGGAACGGCCCTGTACCAGCAGGGTGTCGAACTTGTCATCTTTCCAGTGTGTATCGTTCCACTTGGCGGTGGATTGATAGGCGGTGGAGAACATCTGATCTGCCGTCGGACGTCCGCCCCAGTAACCCATGCTGAACGGGGCTTTCATCCACACGTCGTCCCAGTAGCTGTCAGCCGGCTGGCGTTTGATGCTTACCTGAATCCCGCCTTTTTGCGCTTGTCCCTGGAACAGGGCAGCGGCGTCGAGGGCACCGGCAAATGCGGCGTCGGAGGAGGAGAGTTCCACTTTCAGATCGGTCAGCCCGGCTTTTTTCAGGTAGAAGGCAGATTTGTCCGGGTCGTAGACACGCTGCTCAAGCTGGTGGTTGAAGAAGCGGTCGGTTTTAGGGATCGGATGGTCGTTGCCGAGCGACCCGTAGCCACGCAGTACGGTATCGAGAATTTTCTGCCGGTCGATACCGTGTTTAATCGCCATGCGCACATCGTTGGTGTTAAACGGTGCGACGCTGCAGTCCATCAGGAAGGTGAAGTGCTGGCCGCCAGAGGAACGCACAATGTTGAGCGTCGGGCTGCGTTTGAGGAAGTCGACGGTTTTGAAGTCAACGCGGTTGATGGCATGAACCTGTCCAGAAATCAGCGCATTGGTGCGGGCCGTTGGGTCGTTGATGACGATGACTTCCACAGCGTCGACAAAGGCACGATCTTTTTTCCAGTAATTTGGGTTGCGTTTGAACAGTGAGCGAACGCCGGGCTCGTATTGGTCGAAGGTGAAACCGCCGGTTCCAATCGGGTGCGACCAGTCCGTAAAGCCGTTCGGCACCACCAGCAGGTGATAATCTGCCAGCAGATAAGGCAGGTCGGCGTTACCGCTTTCCATCGTGATGAGGATTTGCTTATCGCCCTGTTTGGTCAGGCCGATAATGGATGCCAGCTGAGTTTTGATGGCGCTTTTGGATTTATCGCCACGGTGTAAATTAATGGAGTAAATAATGTCGTCGGCATCGAGTTTTTTGCCGTTGTGAAATGTTACGTCATCCTGCAGGGTAAACAACCATTCTTTAGCGCCGGGTTTCGCTTCCCAGCTGGAAAATAATTCAGGAATGGCTTTGTTATTTTCGTCAATCTCTACCAGACCGTTCATCAGCATATATGCCTGATTTAATGGCACCCAGTCGCTGAATAATGTGGGATCTAAGGTATCACTGGTGTTACCCCCTGACATTCCCAGTTTTAATACGCCGCCTTTTTTTGGTTCAGCGGCAAAAGCGGATAATGGTGAAAGGCCATAAGCGGTAGTAATACCCACAGCAGCAGCGCTGGTAATAAAGCCGCGGCGGCTGAGTTTTGCATCCTGCATTAATTGCGTCAAAGCGGAATTTTTATCTTTCATATTATTGTATGACTCCGTGGTGGCGAAACCTGGTGATTGCAGGCAAAAGTGGTTCAGTATT
>Ga0105858_1000064_pt1 | contig 64147 bp, 58 predicted proteins | sample OrgsoiDNA_201062_FD_89683 | JGI IMG/M metagenome (GOLD analysis project Ga0105858, IMG submission 89683) | Permafrost soil microbial communities from the Arctic, to analyse light accelerated degradation of dissolved organic matter (DOM) -... | ecosystem: Environmental > Terrestrial > Soil >...
CCCAATGTTGGCCAGAAGCCGAAGGCGGCTTCCTCGAATAGGCCTGATACATAGATGCAACCGGGTAGCAGTGTTCAAAAAGCGGGTAGACAGTGGAGGTGAGTCCATACATAGGAGTGGGCTCGCCCCACTCGCCATTTCATCACCGAAAAAACCGCACGGGCCAATTCATTTCAAAATTTATCTTGCGCACAAAATATTTGCGCGATACATTCACTTCGCACTTAGTTAGCGCGCAAACATTTAGCGCAAAACAAATAATCCAGCACTGTGAGGCCCACCATGAACACTCTCTATACCGCTATCGCAACTTCCACTGGCGGCCGTGACGGTCGTGCTGTTTCCAGCGACAACATTCTCGACGTGAAGCTGGCGACCCCTAAAGAACTCGGCGGCGCAGGCGGTGCAGCGACCAACCCTGAGCAACTGTTCGCTGCCGGTTACTCCGCCTGCTTCATCGGCGCCCTGAAATTCGTCGCTGGTCAGAGCAAGCGCAGCATCCCTGCCGACGCCTCGATTACTGCCCATGTCGGCATCGGCCAGATCCCCGGTGGTTTCGGTCTGGACATCGACCTGAACATCAACCTGCCTGGCCTGGATCAAGCAGAAGCACAAGAGTTGGTCGACGCCGCTCACTTGGTTTGCCCGTACTCCAACGCCACTCGTGGCAACGTAGATGTTCGTCTGCACGTAACTGTTTAAATAGGGGCTTTGTTGGAGCGAGGCTTGCCCGCGAATACGGTGGTTCAGATTGTGAGATCTTCGCTCACTGCACCGGCCTCTTCGCGGGCAAGGTGGATCGCCACCCCGGTCGCGCCAACAAGACCAATTGCAGCCATAAAAAAACCCGACTCAATGGTCGGGCTTTTTTTGTGTTGCCGTTCCAGCAGTGCTTATTTAGCACGGCCTTTGTAGGAACCGCCTTCACGGGTATCGATCTCGATCATGTCGCCGATTTCGATGAAGTCAGCAACGCTCAGCTCAGTGCCGTTTTTCAGCTTGGCTGGCTTCATGACTTTGCCCGAAGTGTCGCCGCGAGCGGAACCTTCGGTGTAGTCGATCTGACGAACGATAGTGGTCGGCAGTTCTACGGATACCAGACGCTCTTCGAAGAAGATCGCTTCGCAGACGTCGGTCATGCCTTCTTCCACGAATGGCAGAACAGCTTCGATGTCTTCAGCGTTCAGCTCGTACATGGTGTAGTCAGTGGTGTCCATGAACGTGTAGGTGTCACCGCTGATGAAAGACAGGGTGGCTTCTTTACGATCCAGGATCACGTCGTCCAGCTTGTCGTCAGCGCTGTACACGATTTCGGTCTTGTAGCCGGTCAGCAGGTTCTTCAGCTTGGTCTTCATGATCGCGCTGTTACGACCGGACTTGGTGAATTCAGCTTTCTGAACCAGCCAAGGATCGTTCTCGAGCTTGATCACGGTACCGGGTTTGAGTTCTTTACCAGTTTTCATTACGAATATCCGAATTTGGATGGATTTACAAAAATCTAGGCCGCGTATCATAACGAATTTAGGTAAAACTGTACCAGCGCCGCAGCAAGATCATCTTGCAAGGCCCGTTCCAGACACCAGCGTTCGGCCTGCTTCTGCAATTGTGGCCAGTGTTGCATGACCTCCCGCCAGCCTGGGCCAAGGTCTTGCCCCGCACTCCACGCCCGCCACAGGGCGGTCAGTGCCTGCGCCGCTGCTGGTGGCAAGCCGTCGAGGTACAGCTCAAGAAATGCGTCGAGCTTGGCCCAATGTGCATCATCGTCCTGCTCATAGATGTGCCACAGGAACGGCCGCCCTGCCCATTGCGCCCTCACGAACGAGTCTTCACCGCGTATCACATTGAAGTCGCAGCTCCACAGAATGAGGTCGTAGTCTTCCTGCCGGACAAACGGCAACACCTGCAGAGTGAGCATGCCGCGTCTCTCGATGGCGCCGGGTTGCATGCCATCGACACCCAGCCAGCGCTGCAAATCGCCGAGGATTCGCCCTTCGGGCACCAGCAGGTGAGTGGGTTCCGCAGCGTTCGCCAAGGCTTGCAGCCAACTGCCCAACCCGGCATTTTCGTAGGCGAACAGCGAAAACAGACGAGCGCCTGGCTGCGGGACAACACCGAGCTGAGCGAGAAAATCCCGCTGGGCAGCCTTGTCCTGCTGAAAAGCCTGACGTCGCTCGATCAATCCAGCCTCGCGCAACAAGCCACCGGTGGTCACGCGAAACCCCGGAAAGAAGAAGATCTTCTTCAACCCGTTGGATTGTGGCGAAGGCAAACCATGGCAGCCGGTCACCCATTGTTCAGCGCTAAGGTATTCCAGATTCAGCCAGAGTGGCTTGCGCTCGCGCTGTGCCATGGCGTCGATGTAGGCCGGTGGCAAGCGACAGGCGAACGCTTCGATGACCATGTCGGCGGCATCAACCGGTTGCCAGTCTTTGGGCCACTGACGAATGTCGACGCCGTCCTGCCATTGCTGAGCCACATCGGCAGCGCCGCCGGGGCACATCCGGGCGAACGCGGACAGATCGTCGATCCACAGGCGCACCTGCAATTGATGCTCGTTGGCCAGTTGCCGGGCCAGACGCCAGGTCACCCCTACATCACCGAAGTTATCGACGACGCTGCAAAATATGTCCCAAGAGGCTTTCATCCCGGCTCCCTGAGCATGAGTTGTAAAAAATGACGCCGATGGCGAAAAATGCCGATTGTCCGTCAGATCAACCCGCGATCACCAGCCCCGGTCATGCGACAATCGCCAGCATTCGCCGCCAACGTCAGGAACTAGCCATGCCGTCAGTCTCAAGCCGTCGCGAGCTTCGCATCGCCCTTCACCCCCTGAAACTCATCATCTGCATTGCCTTGGGGATCTGGCTGGGTTTCATTGCCGTGCTGCTTACCGGCGCATTGCTCTATAAAAACCTGCCGGGCGCCCAGGCCGAAATCCTGAGCAGCGCGGTCAGCCAACTGGTCAACCCGGTCAAGGCCCCGCCCGAGCCGCAGAACACGATGTTCGAGCAGTATCAAAAGAACCTCAAGGCCAGCCAGGACCAGCAGGCACAGGAACAACAGGCCCAGGCCGCGCAAAAGAATTTCAACGGCCCTAAATGTCAGTTCTGGATACAGCAGAACCAGACCGCCCCCAGCGATAAAAGCCGCGCCAACGTCGACCTTTTCTGTGGATAACTGCGTGAACCCCGTATGAACAAACAATCCGTCCAGCAACTGATCGTCGACAAGCTCAAGTTCGACCTGGACATCGCCCAGCGCGCCGCTCAAACCGCCTACGAAACCGCGACTCACGAAGAAAACATCGCCGAGAACAAGTACGACACCCTGGGGCTCGAAGCTTCGTATCTGGCTGCGGGGCAGGCCCGGCGAGTGGAGGAAATCCGTCAATCGCTGCTGCTGTATCAGAACCTGCCCTGCAAACCCTTTGATGAGCAACGAGGGATTCAGTCAGGAGACCTGATTACGCTGCAAGCCGAGAACGGCAGCCAGCAATGGCTGTTTCTGGGGCCGGACGCTGCCGGGCTCAAGGTTCAGGAAGCAGAACATTTGATCACGGTCATCACCTCAAGAGCCCCTTTGGGGCAAAACCTGCTCGGCAAACAGGAAGGCGATGTGATTGAAATTACAGTGAACGGTGGCCGACAATCATTCGAAGTCATTGAAATAGTGTGACGTTCTATTCATTTGCAGGGTTGATCGACGCAAGTTTTTGTGGGTAAGGTGCGGGGTCGCTACATAACCAGCAAACGGGCTACATAACCGGGAGCAAGGACTCACACAAGAAGGAGATATTTCATGTCAAACGTCATCACCTTTCCTGACGCCCATGAACGCGATCGCCTCAAGTCCAGTGAACACCCAGGGTTGCGTTACCTGAACAAGAAAGAGCGGCAACTGATCGACAACCTGCGCCAGACCAGCCACGCCGGTCGGCAGTATGTGTACGACTACGCGAACATCATGCACCTGTCCAAGCCCTTGCATCCTGATCCCGTGGATTAAGGGGGGGGTGAACTGACAAAAGACTCGCCCCCTACAATGGCTGTCCTAGGTCGCAGGCTGTTGCTTGTAGAATGTCGTACCGTTTGCAACAAGACCCAGCTGCTGCAGCGTGTCGTTAATGGCGTCCAGGGTGCCCACATCGCCGAGGGTGGCTTTTTTGTTCAAAACGCGACTCAGCGGCAATAGAAACGCAAGTTTTCCAATCGCCAGTTCATCATCTTTGTCCGAGCCGTTGATTAACTTCTGTGCGTTTTGGGTTATACCTTTTTTGACATATTCGTTGAGGTCCATGACTGAAATCTCCTTATTGGATCCAAATGTTTAGATCCTGTCTAAACGCTAGTTGCCGCCCAAAACGCTGTCAAAAGAAAGCGACGGTTTGACGACACCCGGCGCAGCCGCTCGGCCGTTTTCACTCAAAGAGTATCCAGTGAGCTGCGCCACGTAGCAGCCTGCTCTTGAAGCGGGATCAACACCGTATCGTCCATTTTTTCCAGTTGGCGATAGACCATGCTCAGCCGGTGATTGCCCTCCAGCTGAGCTTTGTTGCGCTGGAAGAAATCCCAATACAGTGAGTTGTAAGGGCAGGCACGCGGACCGACGCGCAGCTTCTTGTCGTAGTCGCAGCCTTTGCAGTAGTCGCTCATCCGGTCAATGTACGCAGCGCTCGACACATAAGGCTTGGTGGCCAGCAATCCGCCGTCGGCGAACTGGCTCATGCCCAGGGTGTTGGGTAACTCGACCCACTCGAAAGCGTCGATATAGACACCCAGATACCATTGGTGCACTTCGTAGGGGTCCAGCCCGGCCAACAGCGCGAAGTTACCAATGACCATCAGGCGCTGGATGTGGTGGGCGTGGGCATTTTCCAGGGAGCTGCCGATTGCATGGGCCATACAGCGCATACGCGTCTTGCCGTTCCAGAACCAGGCAGGCAGCTGCAGGTCATGGCCGAACGTATTGAGCCGGTCGTAACCCGGCATCTGCGCCCAGTACACCCCTCGCACATACTCACGCCAGCCGAGAATCTGGCGGATAAAACCCTCGACGCTTGCCAGCGGCGCGTGGCCGGATCGATATGCCGCTTCGGCCTGCTCCACCACCTCACGAGGGTTAAGCATCTTGCTGTTCATGGCGAAGGACAATTGAGAGTGAAACAGCCGCCATGCGTAGGTGCTCATGGCGTCCTGGAAATCACCAAAGTGTGGCAGCGCAACTTCAATGAAGTCGTCCAGTTGCACCAGCGCCTCGGCCCGGTTCAACGGCCATGCCAGACGCTCGGCATTGGGTTCTCCGAAGCTGGCGATACCGGCATCGACAATGGTCTGCCACAACTCTGAATGATCGTGACGCACCCGCAGGTCTTCAGGCTCGAATGGCGTACCGGGCCAGCGCTTGCGATTCTCCTGGTCGTAATTCCACTGACCGCCGCAAGGCCGGTTATGGGCGTCCATCAATACGTGATGGGTGACGCGCATGTGCCGGTAGAAGTTCTCCATGAGCCATTGCTTGCGCCCGCTGAACTGCTGCGCGGCGGCATTTCGGGCACTGTAGAAATGCTCGCTGTCGACCATCAGGCAAGGCAGCCGTTGGCGCTGCGCGTACTCGGCGAGCTGCACATCCAGCCGCCACTCGTCAGGGGCCTGGTATTCGAATCGGCCGGCATGATGAAGCGTCAGGGCATCATCAAGGTTGCCCGGCAATGACTGGCGATTGGCGGGATCGTCAATGCTCAGGTACTGCACGCGATGGCCGCTTTCAGTCAGGGCCCGAGCGAAGTCCCGCATACCGGCAAAAATCGCCAGTATCTTCTGCGCGTGGTGCAGGACGTAATCGGTCTCCTGACGGATTTCCATCAACAGATAAACCACGTCGCTGCGCTGTTCCTCGAACCAGCTATGGAGAGGATTGAGCTGGTCACCCAGGATCAGCCGAAGTGTGGTCATGGTGTTGTCGCGTCTCATGTATGGAAACCGAACGGATTGTCGCCGAAAAACAGGACGCCAAGGGAATTGCCTGCGTTCAGCTCAGGTTCAGATGTCGAGGCGTGCAGACATATGAACACTGGAACTGCACGCCTATAGTGAAGGCATCTTCGTGAATCATCAGGAAATCGCCATGAGCACCGCAACACCTGAATCCGCAAGCCCGCAGCCCGAAGCTCCAGTCACACCGAAACCCACCAAAAAAGACCACCTGCGTTTTCACAAGTCCCATGCCCACCTCAGCAGCACGTTCGGCAACGATACCTTTGCGCTCAAGGCCGAGGCCTTCGCCCGTTTCTTCGGCACCCCGACCTTCCTCGGCGCGCAAACGCTGATTGTGGTGCTGTGGGTGGGGGCCAACATCGCCGGGCTGACCCATTTCGACGTCTACCCTTTCATCCTGCTCAACCTGGCGTTCAGCCTGCAATCGGCTTACGCAGCGCCGTTGATCCTGCTGGCCCAGACCCGCCAGGCCGCCCGGGACAAGGCCAACGCCGACGCCGATGCGCAGCACCGCGAAGACCTGGCCATCGCCAATGAACAACGCATGGCCGAGGCCGCGAAGAACTCGGCGCAAATGCTGGTGCTGCTGGAGCAGAACACGCGCCTGACCGAACTGACCAAATCCCTGACCGAACGGATCGAGACGCTGACCCTGGAGATGCATGAGCACTTCGTTCACAAGGACACTCGAGCCTGACTGACTAGCGAAAACCGTATGGGAGCGACCGGGGTGGATTTGAAACCGGTGGCAGCCGAGCTTGCTCGCGAAGGCGTCGGTCCTGAGGCACGGTGGGTGGGTGACTTACTGTCATCAAGGCTTGCCTTTTAGCGCCTTGAAACCAGCGGCAGCGTCCTGCACATCCTGAGGAAAATCCTCGAACGCGTGCACCTGCCGCACCTCGATGATTTCATTGTCCCCGGCAGGACAGCGTTTGGCCCAGTCTATGGCTTCCTGCCTGGAGCCTACGTCGATCATCCAGTAGCCGCCCAACACTTCGGCGACACCCGGAAACGGCGCTTCGATCACTGTGGGCTGACCGTCAGTGAAGGTGACCCGCGCGCCCATGGTGGGTGGGTGCAGCCCGTCGAGCGTGAGCAATATACCCGCCTGCTGCAATTGCTCGTTGTAGCGCATCATCGCAATCACTTTGTCAGCGTCGGGCTGGGTGCCAGGCGCAGCCTTTTCATAGCCTTTGGGGATCATCAGCATCATGAATCGCATGGTGGTTATCCTTTCGCGTTTGCTTCGAACGAAAATGCGAAGCCTTGATGACTGGTCGATCTGCAGCGCGCCAAATCGACTACCCACCTGAAATTCTGCGGTTATCGGTCAGTTAAACCGTTGTCTCGCAAACTTATATTGCGACCATAATAAAATAGTTGGATTATGACCGTAATTCAGTCGCCGAAGGTTTTGGCGACAGTGTCCCGGTACGGAGTCCATTACATGCAAAGCCTTTCACGCGAAGAAAAAATCTCCCTCTGGCTGGCTCAGGAACAGGCCATACGTGCCCGTCTGGGCAAGGCCGGGACCACACCGCTGGCCAAGGTCAGCCAGATGACGCCCACGGAGTTTTTCGAAGGTATCGGCAACGGCACCTTGCCACACCCACCCATCGGTGAACTGGTGGACTTCATCCCACTGGAGTGGTCCGACGGGCTGTTCGTGTTCCAAGGCACCCCCGACGCACGGCATTACAACCCGCTGGGCACGGTGCATGGCGGTTATGCCGCGACGCTGCTGGACTCGTGCATGGGGTGTGCAATCCACACCCGGCTCAAGAAAGGCCTGGGCTACACCACGCTGGACCTGCGGGTCAGCTACGTCAGGGCATTGACCGACAAGATCGGCCCGATCCGCGCCGAAGGCAAAGGCATTCATGTGGGGCGCTCCACTGCGCTGGCCGAAGGCCGCATCTACGATGTGGATGACCGTCTTTACGCCGTTGCAACCACGACGTGCATGATTCTGGACATGAACCGATAACGACAACCCTGGATCTTGAAACTGTGCAGGTTGTGTGGGACCGAGCTTGCTCGCGAAGCCGGCACGCCTGAACATCTATGTTGAATGTGCTGGCCTCTCGCGAATGAATTCGCTCCTGCAGGTTGCCGCCAAACATGGAATCTCCCACAAGGAACGATCACCACACAGGGCTGCCCAACGCTCTGCCACAGGGATTCGTGCCTCTTGCTCAAATATCCCTTTCCCGGATCACTGTTTTTCCAATGCATTCGGGACGGGATACTGGGCTCGGTTTTTCAGCCCTCCCTCTTTTCGTTCTGGAGTACCTCAATGACTGTTCCCGCATTCGGTCTTGGCACTTTTCGCCTCAAGGACCAGGTCGTCATCGACTCAGTAACCAATGGCCTTGAAGTCGGCTATCGCGTGATCGACACCGCACAGATCTACGGCAACGAAGCTGAAGTCGGCAAAGCCATCGCCGCCAGCGGTATTGCCCGTGACAAGCTGTTCATCACCACCAAGATCTGGGTCGACAACTATGCCGCCGACAAGCTGATCCCGAGCCTGAAGGAAAGCCTGGCCAAACTGCAGACCGACCACGTAGACCTGACCCTGATTCACTGGCCATCGCCAGAAGGCAAGGTCCCGGTCGCCGAATTCATGACTGCGCTGCTGGAGGCCAGGAAGCAAGGCCTGACCCGTCAGATCGGGGTGTCCAACTTCACCATCGCCCTGATGAAAGAAGCCATCGCGGCAGTCGGCGCAGAAAACATTGCCACCAACCAGGTGGAACTGCATCCGTACCTGCAGAACCGCAAAGTGGTGGACTTCGCCAAGGCCAATGGCATCCAGATCACGTCGTACATGACCCTGGCCTACGGTGAAGTGCTGAAGGACCCGGTCATCGAAGCCATCGCCAAGCGCCACCATGCGACCCCGGCACAGGTGACCCTGGCCTGGGCCATGCAGCTGGGTTATGCGGTTATCCCGTCGTCCACCAAGCGCGCCAACCTGGAAAGCAACCTCAAGGCCGTGGACCTGAAACTGAGCGAGGAAGACCTGGCACAGATCGCGGCACTGGATCGCGGCCATCGCCTGACCAGCCCGGGTAGCCTGGCGCCGAAGTGGGACTGATTGAATAACCGACAGCAATAAAAACGCCCCCGTAGAAAACCTGCGGGGGCGTTTTTGTATGGCTTACTCGGACGTACTGGCATTCCAGAAGGCCTGGACCACCAGCGGCGACGTCGAGATTCGCGCCACCAGGGCGTCCAGTTCTTCGCCGTCCACCGAGGTCGCCGCCAGCCTCGCCTCGATCTCCACTTCATCGCTGCCAAAGGCATGCATATCGAGGTCCTGCGCCGGGTAGTTGCTGCGCTCCAGCTCATCTTCGAGCATGGCCAGCACAGCCTTCTGCTGGGCACGACGGGCAATGATGTACAGGGTATTGGTCACCTCGGCCGAGGCCACGTCCAGAGGTTGGCGGTTGATGCTGTTGACGATAGGTCGCAGCAAGGTATTGGCCGCCAGGATGAACACTGTGCCCAACGCCGCCTCCAGTACCAGGTCGGCCCCGGCACAAGCGCCCACCGCCGCAGAGGCCCACAAGGTGGCAGCCGTGTTCAGGCCGCGCACGTTGCCCTCCTCACGCATGATCACACCGGCACCCAGAAAACCGATGCCGGAAACCACATACGCCACTACCCTGACCGCACTTTCGTGACCACCCAGCCGATTGGCCATGTCGACAAAGATCGCGGCCCCGACCGCCACCAGCACATTAGTCCGCAAGCCTGCGGTGCGCTGCCGGTACTGGCGTTCAAACCCGATCAACCCGCCCAGGATGAACGCGGCGCTCAAACTCACGAATGTATCGAGCAGCGACGCCAGGTTGATGTTGTCGATGGCCTGCATGCAACGTCCTCTTTATCGGCAAATGCCTGTCTCAACCAACCAGCCCCACCGCTACATCGTCAGATGTTCCGGCGTGCTGGCGTTGAACACATACCACAGCAATGCGAACGTTGTGATGTCAAAAAGCCGTGGGGCACTTGCTCGAGAAAGCCCTGTTATTGCATCAGCGAATAAACCAGCGCCGTAATGGCCACCAACCCCACCAGGGTCACAAACACATTGGAAGCCTTGCCTGCGTATTGGCGCATGGCCGGTACTTTGTGAATGGCGTACATGGGCATCAGGAACAGCAACGCCGCGATGACCGGGCCGCCGAGGGTTTCGATCATACCCAGGATACTGGGGTTCAGGGTCGCCACCAGCCAGCAGATGACCAGCATGAACGCAGCGGTCAGGCGGTCCAGGGTCCGGGGAGCCGGGCGGCGACCGGTTTTGATCACCAACCCCTTGAGGCCTTCACTCGCGCCGATGTAATGGCCGAGAAAGGATTTGGCAATGGCCACGAACGCAATCAACGGCGCGACGAAGGCGATGGTCGGGTTGCTGAAGTGGTTCGCCAGGTAAGACAGGATCGACAGGTTCTGGGCCTTGGCTTCGGCCAGTTGCTCAGGCGACAGGGTCAGCACACAACTGAAGACGAAGAACAGCACCATGACCACCATCAACGCGTGGGCGCGGCCAAGGATCTGCGAGCTGCGGCGTTCGGCCTGATCGCCGTAGAGACGCCTCTGATCCACCGCGAACGCGGAAATGATCGGCGAGTGGTTGAACGAGAACACCATCACCGGAATGGCCAGCCACAAGGTATGCAGGAACGCCGAAGGCTCGGGCACCACGCTGGCGGTGGCGAGAATGCCGCCGGTCCAGTGCGGGATCAGGAACACCGCCAGAAACAGCAAGGCAACAATAAACGGGTAGACCATCAGGCTCATGGCCTTGACGATCACCTGCTCGCCGCAACGCACCACCGCCAGCAGGCCGAGAATCAGCACGAACGCCAGCAACGCCCGCGGGGGTGGCTGAATGTGAAGTTGATGCTCGAGGAAGCTGCCCACCGTGTTGGTCAAGGCCACGCTGTAGATCAGCAGAATCGGGAACACAGCGAAAAAATACAGCAGCGTGATCAGGGCTCCGGCGCTTTTGCCGAAATGCTGTTCGACCACGTCGGTGATGTCCGCGCCTTCACGGCCGGACAAGACAAAGCGGGTCAAGCCGCGATGGGCGTAGAACGTCATGGGGAACGCCAGCAGCGCCAGGACCAACAACGGCCAAAAGCCGCCGATGCCTGCGTTGATCGGCAAAAACAGGGTGCCGGCGCCGATGGCGGTGCCAAACAACCCGAGCATCCAGGTGGTGTCCTGGCGGTTCCAGCGGCTAACGCTCGCCGGTACTGCATCGAAGCGTTCTTCGACGCTATTGGCCTGATCATTCATCCGGTCGATTTCTCCGTGCCGGTCAGTGATTACAAGGCCGGGACGCGTCGAAAAAGCGGGCAGTCAGCGTCCCTGACCATTTTCTAAAGCAGAAAGGGGCGCGATTGTCCGGGATCAGGCATGAAAGTCAAAGGTTTGTTGGCAACTACAGCCGATGCCATCGGCAGGATCCGTATCAGATGACGTAAGCGTTCGAGGGTCAGATAGGCACCTCCTTACTCAATAACCCTCCCTTGGATACCCGCCTGATAAAACAACTGGTAACAGACGCTGACCCGGTTATCACAAAAAAGAAATAGAGCGTCGATATAACTTATCCGCGCAAATAAAATACAACTAACACGCCCTTTATTTACCCGCAAAAAAGGAAATAACATGTCAAAGATCTTCATCATTGCAAGTGCAATATTGCTACTTCCCTTGTCGGCCCAGGCCGCAGTAGACACTGCCTGCGTCGCCGTCGAAAAACATGAGATCTCCGCCCTGTTCGAGCGTTGGAATACGTCGCTGCACACCGGTGACCCTGCCAGGGTCGCAGACAACTACAGCCCTGACGCGGTGCTGTTGCCAACCCTCTCTAACATCCCACGTCTGGACAGAGAAGGACGCCTGGATTACTTCACGACGTTCCTGGCAAAGAAGCCCTCGGGCAGTATCGACTCACGCACGATACAACTGGGATGTAACAGTGCAACTGATACCGGAGTTTATACATTTACCTTCAACGGACAATCCCCCGTTGTCGCACGCTACACGTTCACTTACGCCTGGACAGGCCGACAATGGTTAATCAACTCTCATCACTCTTCAGCGATGCCAGAGTCCTGATCAACGCAGCCACTCACAGGCTTTGGCTTGCCTGCAATGGCATTTGCAATTCAACACGCAGGCCATCGGGCTGGCTGTCGAAGCGCAAGGTGCAGTCACAGCGCTGAACAATGGCATGCACAATCGCCAGGCCCAGGCCGCAACCTGCGCCGTTGCCGTTACGCCAGAAGCGTTGCGTCAGGTACTGCATGTCTTGCTCGGCGACACCAGGACCGTGATCGCGCACGCAGAATCGCACCCGATCCGGGCCTGTCTGCAAGGTCAGTTCCACGCGAGCCTCGGGGGGCGTATGGCGCAATGCGTTGTCCAGCAGGTTGCGCAGGGCTGCAATGGCCAGCGTCGCCGGCATCTCCAGCGCGGCGGCGGACACCCCCGGCAACAGGCGCAAATCGATGCGTTGGCTATTGCCGTGGCTGGCATCATGGATGGCAAGCCGGGCGACGTCTTCGGCGCTGCATTGCACACCATCATCGAACGACAGGCTGCCCTCGACCCGGGCCAGCAGCAATAACTGTTCAAGGGTGCGATGCATGCGGTCGGCGCCCTCCTCCGCATGAGCCAGCGCCTGATCCCGGGTTGCGCCGTCAGTCATGCTCGCCACTTGCAGGTGGGTCTTGATCGCCGTCAGCGGGCTGCGCAATTCATGGGCAGCATCACCGGTCAGGCGGCGCTCGCGCTCCAGGGTCTGGGCAATGCGCTGGAACAGTTGGTTCTGGGTTTCCAGCAGCGGCTGCAATTCAGTGGGCAGGTCGGGAACATCCAGAGGCTCGACCGAATCGGCACTGCGACGCTTCAACGCGTCCCGCATCCGGTTCAAGGGCGCCAGGCCCTGGCCAATGCCCAGCCACAGCAAGCCAAGACTGCCCAGCAAGGCCACCGCCACGGGCACGGAAGCGGCCAGCAACACCGAATGCTTGAGCGTGTCGCGCTCGGACTGTCGATCAGCGGTGGTGATGCGCAACTCGCCGTGGGTCAGGGTGAAGCTGCGCCAATGTTCGCCGTTGATCAGTTGGTCATGGAAGCCAGACTCATCAGCAGCCAGATTCTGATCAGGCGTGGAGTGGCTGCGCGCCAGCACTTCGCCGCGCAACGAGCTGACCTGGCATGCCAGCCCATCGGGAATCCCCAATTGTTCAGCGCTCAAGGCACTGCCCTGGCCGTTGTGTGGCATCTCGATCTGCTCCATCAGCCCGGCAACCATTTGCGCCGACGACGCCAGCCGCTGGTCCAGAGAAGTCATCATCTGCGCGCGCAGATCGCACAGCATCCACGCGGCGGCCAGGGTCCAGATCAAGACAAAGACCGAACCCAGGGTCAGGCTCAAACGCAACCGCAGGCTCATCATCGTGACGCCGCCCTTGTTTGCAGATCGTCTGCAGGCCCCAGCCGATAGCCCAGGCCACGCACGGTTTCGACGATGTTGTTGCCCAGCTTGCGTCGCAAGTGGTGGATGTGAACATTCAGCGCATTGCTTTCCACTTCGTCACCAAAACCGTAGACGCTGTCCTTGAGCTGTTCGCTGGACAGCACCCGCCCACGGTTGTGCAACAAGGCATGCAGCAGCGCCTGTTCGCGTCGAGACAGGTCCACAGGCTGACCGCCGAGCAGGATTTCCCGCGTGCTGGGGTCGTAGCTCAGGCCGCCGTGTTCGATGACATTGACGCTGCGCCCGGCCACGCGGCGCAATAGGGTATGCAGGCGCGCGCTGAGTTCGCGCAGGTCAAAGGGTTTGAGCAGGTAGTCATCCGCCCCGGCTTCCAGTCCCGCCACGCGGTCGGTCACCGTGTCGCGAGCGGTGAGGACCAACACCGGCAACTCCAGCCCTTGCTGACGCAACTGGCGCAGCAGCCTGAGTCCGTCTTCGTCCGGCAGGCCCAGGTCAAGAATCAACACATCGAACTGCGCCGCCGCCAGCATGGCCCGGGTATCCCTGGCACTGGCCACACGGTCCACAGTCAAACCCTGGGCGTTAAGGCCCGCCACAATGCCGCTGGCAATCAGGTCATCGTCTTCACAAAGCAATATGTGCATGGCGGGCTCGGAAATATAGGTCATTGGGCCTGGGCAGGATTAAGGGGCGATTATGCCCGACGCGGCAACAGCATAAGATTGCCAATCTGTTAATCATCGGTTAATCGCCGTCAGACATTCTGGCGCTGACTCTGGTTTAAAGGCTTTCTTATGCGTTTGTTTGTCTGGTTGTTTCTTTTACTGCTACCGACACTGGCTCAGGCGCTGCCGGGTGGCGACCCGTTTGGCAAGCCGGATTTTCTGCCGGTGGATAAAGCGTTCACGTTCACCAGCGAACGGCTGGATTCGGGTGAAACACGCCTGCACTGGCGGATCGCCGAGCATTACTACCTGTACCAGCAACGCCTCAGGTTCGACGGCCTGGCGGAGCAAAACAAGCCGCAGTTGCCCCAGGGCGAAGCCCATAGCGATGAGTTCTTCGGCACCCAGGAGGTGTACCGCAACGACCTGGAACTGATCATCCCCGCCTCCGCCACGGGGCAGGTAAAACTGAGCTGGCAAGGCTGCGCCGACGCGGGCCTGTGCTATCCCCCGCAAAGCAAAGGCCTGAACCTGGGTGGCGGCAACGCCAGCCAGGTCGCCGATCAGGGTCTGGCTCAGGATCAGGGCCTGGCCGCGGGCCTGCAGCAACGGTCCCTGGGCTGGAGCCTGCTGGTTTTCTTCGGCCTGGGGTTGTTGCTGGCATTCACGCCGTGTTCATTGCCCATGCTGCCGATTCTGGCAGGCGTAGTGGTGGGCAGTGGCGCCAGCCCGCGTCGCGGCTTTGCCCTGGCGAGCGTGTATGTACTGAGCATGGCGCTGATCTATGCGGGGCTGGGCGTGGTCGCCGCGTTGTTGGGTGGCAACCTGCAGGCGCTGCTGCAACAACCCTGGCTGCTGGGCAGTTTCGCCGCGTTGTTCGTGATCCTGGCGTTACCGATGTTCGGTTTCTTTGAGCTGCAATTACCGGCTTTTGTCCGTGATCGCCTGGAAAACGCTGGCCGTCAGCGGCGCGGTGGCAGTCTGGTGGGCGCTGGGGTACTCGGCGCGCTGTCGGGTCTGTTGGTCGGCCCGTGCATGACCGCTCCGCTGGCCGGGGCCCTGCTCTATATCGCACAAAGCGGCAATGCCTTGCACGGCGCGCTGGTGCTGTTCGTCATGGGGTTGGGCATTGGCGTGCCATTGCTGCTGCTGGTGACCGTCGGCAATCGCTTCCTGCCCAAACCCGGCGCCTGGATGAATCTGCTCAAGGGCGTGTTCGGCTTCCTGCTCCTGGGCACCGCACTGATTTTGGCGAGACCACTGCTGGACGAAACCCTGTGGGTCGCCTTGTGGGGCGTATTGGCACTGGTCATTGCCTGGTCTGCCGTCACCGTGGCTCGACAGTTGACCCGCGGGTCGATGATCGTAGGCCCGGTCGGCCTGATTCTCGGTCTGTGGGGCGCCATACTGTTGATTGGCGCAGCGGGAGGCGCAGACGATCCGTGGCAGCCATTGAAGGTCTATCGGGGCGGAAGCGGCAATGAACGCATCGCTGCCCATGACGCCTTCATCACCGTCAGCGACCCGGCCGCCCTGCAGCGTGAACTGGACGCAGCGAAGGCTCAAGGCCAATGGTTACTGGTGGATTACTACGCCGACTGGTGTGTGTCCTGCAAGATCATGGAGAAACAGGTATTCGCCAAACCCGATGTCCTGGCTGCGCTGAAAGACGTGCGGCTGGTTCGGCTGGACGTCACCGCCGACAACGCCGCCAGCCGCGAGCTGCTCGGGCGCTACAAGGTGCCGGGGCCACCCAGCATGCTGTGGATCGGCCCGGACGGCAGCGAGCGCCGGGAGCGGCGTATCACCGGTGAAGTCGATGCCCCGGCCTTCCTGCAGCAATGGCAGGCAACGCGGGAGCGTGGCTGATGGTCAGTGTTGCCTTGGGCCCGTTCGCGCTGGCGATCAATCATTTGCTGCTATTCCTGGCATTGGGGCTGGCGACGCTGGTGGGCTGGCTCGCCACTCGCCGCAGTGGAGTGAACCCGGAATCGACGCTGTTCGGCCTGTTTGTCCTGGGTTTGCTGGTTTCTCGCCTGGGTTTCGTCATCGCCTATTGGGCCCAGTATCGCGATGACCTGACCCACATCATCGACATTCGCGACGGCGGTTTCCTGATCTGGCCCGGCGTATTGGCCATTGTGCTCGGCGGCCTGATTCGCGGGTGGCGAAGGACCGAGTTGCGGCGACCGCTGGGGCTCGGCCTGGGCATCGGCCTGCCGTTCTGGTTGCTGGCCACCTGGGGATTGAACCTCTATCAACAAGGCGCACAATTACCGCAAATGACGCTGCGCAACGCCGCTGGCGAATCGGTGCAGCTGGCCGACTATCGGGGCAAGAACCTGGTGATCAACCTGTGGGCGACCTGGTGTCCCCCGTGTCGCCGGGAAATGCCCGTGTTGCAAGCCGCGCAACAAAGGCGCGACGACGTGGTCTTTCTTTTCGTCAACCAGGCCGAAAGCCCCGAGACCGTGCGCCGCTTCTTCGCCGACCAGGGCCTGACTATCAATAACCTGTTGTTCGACGGTACGGGCCAACTGGCACAACAGGTCGGTTCCATGGCCCTGCCCACTACGGTTTTCTACAACGCCGATGGCCGCCTGCGTGGCAGCCATCTGGGTGAACTGTCCAACGCCAGCCTGACGCGCTATCTCGACAGCTTCGACAACACGGCACCTGCTACTTCCCCATCAAGGAATGCTCAATGAGTTTGTCCCGCACTATTCTGATCGCCACCTTCGGCCTGATCGCCGCGCAAAACCAGATGGCCCAGGCCGAGGAACTGCCAGCACCGATCAAGGCCATCGAAGCCAAGGGCGCGCATATCCTGGGCAGTTTCGATGCCCCCGGCGGCCTGCGTGGTTACGCCGCCGAATACCAGAAACAAGGCATGGCGCTGTACCTGACCCCGGACGGCGCTCACGTGCTGGCGGGTAACCTTTACGACGCCAACGGCCAGGACCTGAGCAAGGCACCGCTGGAAAAACTGGTGTATGAGCCCATGTCCAAGGAAATCTGGAGCCAGATGGAGCACAGCACCTGGATTGAAGACGGCAGCAAGACGGCGCCGAAAGTGATCTACCTGTTCAGCGATGCCAACTGCCCTTACTGCAACATGTTCTGGGAGCAGGCCCGTCCATGGGTCAAGGCTGGCAAGGTCCAGTTGCGGCACATCATGGTGGGCATCATCCGCGAAGACAGCGCTGCCAAGGCCGCAGCCCTGCTGACCGACAAAGACCCCGAAGCCGCCCTGGAAAAACACGAACAGGCTGGCAAGAGCAGTTCACTCAAACCGCTGGCAAGTATCCCGAAAGACATCCAGGCCAAACTCGACGCCAACATGCAGTTGATGAGCGATCTGGGCTTGTCTGCCACCCCTTCGATTTTCTACATGGACGACAAGGGTCACCTGCAACAGCAACAAGGCGCCCCTCAGCCGGACGTGCTGGCGAAGATGATGGGCCCCAAACCCTGATTGGTACCAATACCTGAGCTGACTATTTTTTGAGCAGGCTCGCTCCCGCTGGTTTTTGCATGGAACCGGTGGGAGCGCTACGGCCTGAGCCCTGATGCGCGAACTTACGGTCTATATGCAAAAATGTGATCCAATAATTCTTTTTCGCAATTGACAATAATTATCATCTAGCCTACTTTGTTGCCCGGTGCGTAGGGGCTTCCCTACCAAGCTTCAGCTGCCCATTGCTGCAAGGTGATTTCCATGCCGGAAGAATTATCCACACGTAAGTGCGATTCACCGTTACTCCAGGCTTTCGTCGAAAACCGCCTGACCCTGATCAAGATTGCAGCCCGGATCACAGGCTGCCGCTCCCGCGCCGAAGATGTGGTTCAAGACGCCTTTTTCAGGATTCGATCAGCTCCCCAAATCACCTCATCGATCAAGGCCCAACTCAGTTATCTGTTTCAGATCGTGCGCAACCTGGCCATCGATCATTACCGCAAACAGGTACTCGAGCAGAAGTATTCGGGCAGTGAGGAAGAGGGACTGAATATGGCAATTCATGGTGCATCCCCGGAAACGTCGCATATCAATTTCACCACGCTGGAAACCATCGCTAACGCGCTGACCGAGCTTCCAAGCCGCACACGCTATGCCTTCGAAATGTATCGGCTGCACGGTGTCCCGCAGAAAGACATCGCCAAGGAACTCGGTGTGTCGCCGACCCTGGTTAATTTCATGATCCGCGATGCCCTTGTGCATTGCCGCAAGGTTTCCCGCCAGGAACTGCAGGTCATGTGTCGTTGAGTACATGCCACACCGTACCGATCAAAATACCGCGCCTGCGGCCTGTTCCCGGCTGAACAGCATGCTGCCCAAATGAGTACTGCATCGCTCGTCCTTCCATGTAAAAATGTCGGTCAACATTTTACGAGCCATAGTCGGGAGGCTCATGCCATGCGTTACGCCCAGGACCACAAAGCCCAGACCCACCAGCGCATCCTCAAGGAGGCATCGGCCCGCTTTCGTCGTGACGGGATTGGCGCCACAGGTCTGCAACCGCTGATGAAAGCCTTGCGGCTGACCCATGGCGGTTTCTACGCTCACTTCAAATCCAAGGATGATCTGGTCGAAAAAGCCCTGCGCGTTGCCGCAGATGAAGCAACAGCGCACAGCGAAAAGGCATTTGCCAGCCATAACGCTTTGTTGGCGTTCATCGACCTGTACCTTTCTACGGAGCACCGGAACTCGCCCGAAAAGGGCTGTCCGCTACCCACAATGTCGGCCGAACTGGGGCAGCGTGGCGTACCCAGCCTCATCACCGACGAACTGCTACAGGGGCGGCTTGAATCACTGGAGAAGGCCTTGCCCGGCCCCAACGCCAGCGAAGAGAGCATCGTAATGCTGTCGACACTGGTGGGTGCGCTGGTTATGTCACGCAGTGCACAGGATCCAGAATTATCCGAACGAATCCTGAGCACTGCCCGGGAATGGATGAAGCGTCAGGTCAACGAGGCCTGAACATCACCCTCGTTCAGGCATGCCAGCGACGGAACAGGACGCTGGCATTGACGCCACCAAAACCGAAGCCGTTGGACAGGGCGTACTCGATGTCCATCGGACGCGCCGCACCATGCACAATGTCCAGTCCCTGTGCGGCCTCATCCGGGTTGTCGAAGTTGAGCGTCGCCGGTGCAATCTGATCCCGAATCGCCAGCGCCGTAAAGATCGCTTCAATACCGCCTGCCGCGCCCAGCAGATGGCCAGTGGCGGATTTGGTGGAGGTCACGGCAACCGAACGCTGGTCACCGAATACCGACTTGATGGCCGCCATTTCGCCCTTGTCGCCCACCGGGGTCGAAGTGGCGTGTGCGTTGAGATGCTGGATTTCGGACGGTTGAATCGCAGCCTGGCGGATCGCAGTTTCCATGGATCGACGTGCACCACTGCCGTCCTCAGGCCCCGCCGTCAGGTGATAGGCGTCAGCGCTGGTGCCATAGCCCACCAACTCGACAATCGGCGTGGCACCGCGAGCCAGGGCATGTTCAAGAGACTCGATCACCAGGATGCCAGCGCCTTCACCCATGACGAAGCCGTCTCTGTCCCGATCAAACGGCCGCGATGCACGCTCCGGCGTGTCGTTAAAGTCACTGGACAAGGCCCGGGCCGCCGCGAAACCGGCAAGGCTGACGCGGTCGATAGCCGCTTCCGCACCGCCACAAATGGCAATGTCGGCCTCACCACAGCGAATCATGCGCGCAGCATCACCGATTGCCTGAACCCCCGCAGCGCAGGCCGTTACCGGAGCGCCCAGCGGCCCCTTGAAACCATGCTGGATCGAGACGTGGCCCGCCGCAAGATTGACCAGAAAAGAGGGAATGGTGAACGGCGACAAACGACGAGGACCACGGGTATCGGTGGTGCGCACAGCCTCGGCAATGGCGCCGAAGCCACCTATGCCCGAAGCGATGATCGTGGCCGTACGCTCACGGGCCTGCTCGCTGTCCGGTGCCCAGCCCGCTTGGGCAACGGCTTCCTTGGCAGCGGCCAGGGCGAACAGGATGAAGCGATCCATTTTCTTCTGCTCTTTGACGGGCACTGCGGCATCGGCGTCAAAGCCGGCTTCGACATCATCTGCCAGCAATGGAACACGGCCACCAACTTTTCCGGGCAAATCCGCCACGATGTCTTCGGGTAACCGGGTAATCCCGGAACGCCCTTGCACCAAGCGTTTCCAGACAGCCTCCACCCCGGTTCCCAAAGGCGTCACCAGCCCCATACCGGTTACCACAATTCGACAATTGCTCATGCCATGATCCCTCGCAGGTGGCGGACACAATGGGTCAGCCGGTTTCCACAGGGTGCGCCAATTTTGGAGGATCCGCCCGTGATCAACATATTGCCTGTGCCACTGATGCTCATTTAGCTCTCCTGGACGTACCAACCGACAAACGTGAAACAACATATTACAACCATAATTTGATAATTATATGTCGGTCGACATTAAGCCTGTCAAGAAGGCGCCCTGTGGCAAAGCCGTATCCACCGCCCAAAAGAAAAGGCCGATCATGGGATCGGCCTTCGCACGTGGTACGTTTCAGTTATTCGAGGGCAAGCTTTTCTCGGTTTCTATCCAGAATGGCCTTACCGATACCCTTGACCTCTATCAGTTCGTCCACCGAAGCGAACTCACCGTTGGCCTCTCGATGAGCCACAATGGCAGCCGCCTTGCCACTACCAATGCCCAATAGTTCTTTCTGCAATGTTTCGGCGCTGGCCATGTTGATATTCACCTTGCCAGGCTCTTCAGTCTTGACAGTACTCATTGAACTCGGCACCGTTGCTGACACCGGGGTTACAGGCGCTGCTGTTACAGCAACCGACAGGCTAGTAAGCGCTGCAAATAAGAGGGAGGAAAAGTAGGCAGTACGCATAAGTAACGCTCCATCACATCATTGGGGTTTAGAGCAGCATCCAGAGCTGCCCTTTAAAACTAGTCCAATCTGTTTTAGCGTCAACATAGCGCACGGTGACTAATTATTTCTTTTGCCACCAGACAAAGTTACTTACTTAAATACCTTTGACTATTAAGGTTCAAGGCGTCGCTCTTGATATATCCAGTCCACAATATCACCATCAGGCGTGTAACCATTTACCGTCTCGCGTAGTAATTGACGAACACGGCTGTAGTCATCTTCCTCAACGGCATTCAAAAGCTCCGACAACTTAAACTTCAATGCTTCCCATGACAGATGATCCTCATGGGCACTCATTATCATCGGATGTTCAGTGGCCGCAACGTTGTCGCCGATCAGCAGCTCTTCGTACAGTTTTTCACCGGGGCGCAGCCCGGTGAACTCAATGGCAATGTCGCCCTGCGGGTTCTTTTCCGAACGAATGCTCAGTCCAGACAAATGAACCATCTTCTCTGCCAGTTCAACGATCCTCACCGGCTCACCCATGTCCAGCACAAAAACATCGCCGCCCAGCCCCATGGAACCCGCCTGGATCACCAGTTGCGCAGCCTCCGGGATCGTCATGAAGTACCGGGTAATCTTCGGATGGGTCACTGTCAGTGGCCCCCCCGACTTGATCTGTTTGTGAAACAAAGGAATCACGGAGCCGGAAGATCCCAGCACATTACCGAACCGGACCATGGTGAAACGGGTTTTATTGACCTGCGAAATGTTTGCCTTGTCACCGTACATGACTGGCGCCGCCTCTCGGCTCAGGGCTTGCAGTGTCAGCTCGGCCAGACGCTTGGTACTGCCCATCACGTTGGTCGGGCGGACCGCCTTGTCCGTGGAGATCAGGACGAAATTCGAAACGCCCGCCTGCAACGCGGCCTGGGCTGTATTCAGCGTACCCACCACATTATTGATCACGCCCTCGGCAATATTGTGTTCGACCATCGGCACATGCTTGTAGGCAGCAGCATGGTAGACGGTGTTCACCTGCCAGGTTTTCATGACATCCAGCAGTTTTGAATGGTTACGAACCGACCCAAGAATCGGCAGAACCTTGACCGTCAAAGACTCACGGGAGACGCGCTGGTCCAGCTCTGACAGTATCGTGTAGAGGTTGAACTCACTGTGGTCGTACAGCAGCAAGGTGGTTGGGCCCAACAGAAGTATCTGCCGACAGAGCTCAGAACCGATCGAACCACCCGCCCCGGTCACCAATACCGATTGCCCCTTGATGCAGTGCTCAAGCAACTCTTCCTGCGCCGGGACTGAATCGCGACCCAGCAAGTCGGCGATATCGACCTCTTGAAGGTCATCTACCTTGACGCGACCCGCTGCCAGGTCCATGAAACCGGGGACGCTCCTGACATGAAGCGGAAAACCTTCCAGAAACCCTAACACTTCACGACGCCGCCCACGGGTAGACGACGGAATGGCCAGCAAGATCTCCTGGGCACCCGTGACATCGATCATGCGCTGTATGTGCCTTGGCTTGTAGACCTGCAAGCCTGAAATGACCCGATTGGAAATCGATTCATCGTCATCGATAAACGCCACGGGCCGCATGAGTCGCCCCATGCGCAAAGCGGCCACCAACTGGTTACCGGCAGCACCAGCGCCGTAGATCGCGACCTTGGGCAGGCCGTCGTCACGATTGGCAAACGGCACATGCTGCGCCGCAGCAAACCAGTCGCCGAGAAAGTACTGGCGCATCGCCAACCGCAGGCCGCCAATCATGACCATGCTCAACCACCAGTAGTTGAACATGATGGAGCGCGGCACTACGTGTTGATGATTGCTGTAGGAATAAACCACACACCCCAGAATCAGTGACGAAAGGCTGACCGCCTTGATGATGGCGATCAGCGCATCGTTACCGAAATAACGCATAACGGCGCGGTACATGCCAAAACGAATGAAAAGAGGGATCGCTACGATGGGGGCACTGATGAACAGCCAGGTGTGAATTTTGAGAGGGTTGATCAGGTCGTCGATCCCAAGGCGGACGACAAACGCCATCCACAGCGCAATCCATACCAACAGGACGTCAGCAGAAACCTGAATTATCCGCTTTTGACGGCGTGGCAACGCCAGCAAGAAAGCTCGTAATTTATCCATGACCCCTTCAAACACGCTTTGCTACTCCTCTCGGCCCGCGAGGGCGAATCTGTACCTGCCTCGCAGGAACGGAATATTGTTACAATTTATCTGAAAATCGCTGTATCCGCGCAGTCAAATCCGCTCCAGCTCACCCGCCTTGTACGTGTACGCCAATGCCACCAAAGGCACGTATGCGATAACTACTCCCAGCACCCCATCCAGACCGAATCTGGCCACCCACAGCGCCAGAGGCAAAAGCCATAAAAGATTGATCAACGCCACTGCCAGCGTTACCGGCAAGTGTTTGCCATAGCGACGGGACGCAAACTGATAAGCGTGACTGCGATGCGCCTCGTACACCTTGTCACCCCGTACCAGACGCCGGATCAGGGTAAACGTTGCATCAACAATGAAAACACCCAACAGGATCAACCAGGCCCAAAATAATTGCGGTGATGCCCATGCTGCCTGAAGCGAAAGCAGGCCGAGGATGATGCCCAGAAAACCGCTCCCGGCATCCCCCATGAAAATGCGTGCCGGCGGAAAATTCCAATAGAGAAAACCTGCGACCGCGGCCGCTAAAACCAAGGGAGCCCATATCAGATCGGAAAACCCCGTCAACGCGTACAAAAGGCTGGCACTGCAACAGGCCGTGAGCGCTTCAACACTGGCGATGCCATCGATCCCATCCATGAAGTTATAGAGGTTCAGCATCCACACCAGGTAAAAGGCCGCGAGCACATGGCCGACAATTCCCAGATTCAGCATCGTCCCAAACACATCTATCGGTGGAAGCCCACCAAACCCTATCAGCGCCCAGATGGCCGCAGCGAAATGCCCAAGCAAACGCCAACGCGCCGCAATATGCCCATGGTCATCCATGAAGCCGATGACCGCGATAATGACACCCGCACCAGCCAATGCTGCCATGGTCGTCAACGAAACCAGCTGAGTACCGGTCAGTAAAAACAGTGCAACCAGGAACACCACAACAATGGAAACACCCCCTCCCCTTGGTGTCGGGACCGAGTGGGAACTACGAGCATTGGGGACATCCATCAAACTTTTGGAAAGAGCGTAGCGGCGAAGCCCTGCCGTGAGCAGAAGAGACAAGACAGCAGCGCCGGGAATCAACAACCATTCAGGCATTTTTTTGATGTTCCAGGTAGTAGTGGGCCGTTTCTTTCATGGCGTCCTCAACGCTGATCGGAGGTTTCCAACCCAGCAGATCACGGGTTTTGGAAATGTCGACTTGCAACGAACCCGCCAGCCGCTGAGCGACAGGTTTCTTCCCTATCACCGCAGCCAATGCTTCAAGTATCCACATCGGAACCGGAATAAGGCGTGAAGGCCGTTTTAATGCACCCGCCATCGTGCGCAACAACTCAGTGGTGGACAAGTCTTTACCGTCACTGACCAGAAAGGTCTGATTCGCCGCTGCCGGATGATGAACGCACAACGCGATCAAGTCCGTCAGATTTCTCAAGGCAACAAAACTGCGCTTATTGGAAATAGCCCCAAGAGGAAGCGGAACACCCTTGTCGACCCAGCGCATCATGTTTAAAAAATTTGCTTTGACGCCCGGTCCGTAGACCAACACCGGCCTGATGATAACCACCTCCATGCCCGTGCGAGAGGCGATTTCACGCAAACCGTCTTCAGCCTCCTTTTTTGAAACACCGTAAGGGTCTGACGGGCACGCCTGCTGGTCAGCCTGGAACGGAGCCCCTTTATCGGTGGCCTCGCCGTTGACCTTGATAGAGCTGATAAAAATGAAACGCTTGACGCCCGCCGCCGCCGCTTGTTCAGCGAGGTTTAAAGTGGAGACGACATTGGTTCGGTAATACTCTTCAGCCGGATCAGACGCCGAGTCGTTTAATATATGAACGCGGGCCGCCGAGTGAATCACAACATTCGCCGCCGCGACAAACGAGCCCCAGTTGGTTGAGGGAGACAATGAGGCAACATGAACCACATCAACCTGATCAGGAAAGTGTTCATAAGGGCCACGCACCGCGACACGCAAAGAGCAATCAACTGCCTTTGATAGATGCGCAACAACAGCCCGCCCTACAAAACCTGTCGCGCCCGTGACGGCAATAAGTGCAGCCTGAGCATTCATACCCGACGCCTCTCGATAAAAACCTGACAACTATCTACGATAAGCGGCCTGTTTTCAACTAAAATATTCAATTAGTTTTGCATTAACTTTAGAGGCGTCAAACTTTTTTATGAACAAGCCTTAAACTTTGCAACCCCTTACTTGCACAAGTTAGGCACGCAACATAAAGACAGGCTGAACACCAAACAAGACAATGCCCACTAGAGTGGGCATCTATTGATTCATAATGCGCTCGCGAACGGCTGAGCGGAGTTTTCCAAACAGGATCAGAAGGTCATCCCACAACCTCAGGAGCCAGGAATAATCAACCGCAGCTTTCTGGCACTCAAAAAATACTTCCTCTCCAACACTTGCCCCAACGCCTTTTTCGCCTGCACCTCACCATGCACCAGCCGGATTTCCTCAGGCCATACGCCCATACCCGCTACAAACTCGACCAGGCCCTTCTGGTCAGCATGAGCTGAATACCCGCCGATAGTGCTGACCTGCGCTTTGATCTCGTAGTGCTCACGATCGAGTTCTACATAACCGCCTTTCGGTCCGCGCGCCTGGATTGCAGCCCCAGGCGTACCTTTTGCCTGATAGCCGACAAAGATCACATTGTGTCGCTTGTCATGGAGCATTGCTTTCAGGTAATTGACGATTCGGCCACCCGCGCACATCCCGTGACCAGCTATGACGATGGCGGGCCTGGCGGTGCTGGCAAGGTAATTGACTGTCTGCTGATGCCTGGCATGGCTATCGATAGTGATGAGCTGGTCAAAACCCAACAGTTTGCGGCCCTGGCTCAGTCGCTCCCGGGCTTCATGATCCCAGACGTCCGCAAAGTCCAGGTACACCTGGGTCACGCGGCTGGCTAAAGGCGAATCAAGGATGATGGGTAACCGGGGCCAGTCGGTAAATGTGGGCGTTGAGTCATCGGACAGATCATCAGGGGCTGTCGGCAGCGAGCTGTTCAGAAGAGCCTTGCGATGAAGGATGTCCTCGAGTTCATACAGCAACTCCTGAGTACGACCAATACTGAACGCGGGGATCAGGACCGTGCCGTTATCCGCCAGCGCCTTGTCGATGGCTTCCTCCAGCCGCTCCTGACGTGTACTTCGCTCCTGATGAATGCGATCACCGTAGGTACTCTCCAGAACCAGCACATCTGCCCGCTCCGGGGATTTCGGCGTCGGCAATATGGGGGTTTCGCTCGCACCCAGGTCACCAGAAAACACCACACGCTTATCTCGACCCTCCAGTGGGTATTGCACGTCGAACTCGACATAGGCAGAACCGAGAATATGGCCGGCTCTCTGCAAGCGGACCCGACAAATCAACTCCGGAGATTGCATCAGGGGGAACCAGGCGCCGAAAGGCAACCCTATGGTTCGCTGCTGGAGGGTTGCCAGGTAGCGCTCCAATTGCCGGGGATTGATGCCAGGCTGCAGCCTGAGGGCATCCTCAAGCATTAGCGGTAGCAGACGGGCCGACGCTTCACTACACAGGATCGGTCCGCTGAAACCTGCAGCCAACAACTCAGGAATGCGCCCCGCATGGTCGGCATGTACATGAGTCAGAATGAGGGCCTTGATGCCCAGAAGCGGGAACTCGATTCGTGGATCTGCGTTAATAACCGACTCTTGAAATACACCACAATCAATTAGAACACTGTGACTTGAGTCTATATACAATTGATGGCAAGAGCCTGTCACAGTCGCCGTTGCGCCGTGATGAATAACTTCTGGGTAGCGCATTATGGTTCCGTCCAAAAAAGGCAGCTCGCAATAACTTATAAGCACAGCATGGCCAGCCTTGATAATAGCCGCGAGCACGCTCGATCAATATTAAAGCGCGCCAACACTCTACACCCCGCCAGGAATGTGATGAATTCTGCCAACAAGTTTATTATTTGCAAGTCTTGACAGAAGAGCCACACAACCTTACACACGAAGGAGAGCCAAATAATTTAATTAAAATGTAGAATCTAACCACATAAATCAAGTACAACACCCACGCACTCTATATATAGTTTCATACAGAACATTCAGAAACACCCTACAACAAAATAAAATGCAAATAGGCAAACCCTGCTGTAAACAGCCACTTATCCAAGACTTATGTATTTTTGATGCATGAGCAAGCAAGGCGCCAGGGAACAACCTTGCGCTACCGGGATTTGACTCAGAATAAAAAGACGAACGGACGTCCCCAAACCGAGCGATTACGCTGATCGGGGATTTTCCGTGAAGGCGGGGCTATGGGTTCAGACGATGCGGGAAGAAGCGCGGCGCTTGCGACCCAGGCTCGTGAGCCAGCTCAGTAGCGGCCCGACAATCATACCGATCAGCAATGCACAGACGACCGGAACGGCCAGTGATAACTCAGGGGCAGACCACCCGAGAAACACCAGGGCGACAGGCTGCTGGTTTTCCAGGATAAACAAGATGGTTGTCAGTACGATCGACAACGCGATCAAAACCAGTACGACACGTTTAAGGGTTCGCATCTGCTACTCCTGTGGCAGGGTTTTTAAAAACCCTCTTCTTCATCCTCATTTACCCGGTCACGCAATTCCTTGCCCGGCTTGAAATGAGGTACGAATTTACCGTCGAGGCTGACGGATTGGCCTGTCTTCGGATTACGCCCCACCCGCGGTGCGCGGTAATGAAGGGAGAAGCTGCCGAAACCACGGATTTCAATGCGATCCCCGGTGGCGAGACATTGAGACATTTGTTCAAGCATGGTCTTGATGGCCAGCTCGACATCCTTGGATGAGAGCAGCCCTTGATGGGTGACAATTCGTTCGATCAACTCCGACTTCGTCATATTTTTCCCTTCTTTTTCAAGCAGCTAGATCAGCGCTCCGAAGGTTTTAGCATGACCGGATGAATTTGAACAGCCCATGTATTGACTTATGTGAAGAGTTTCAATCACGCAGGAAACCATGACACCGTCATGACACAGCACTGCCTATTCGGATTGATACATGGACGATCGAACATTGCCAATTTGAGAGGGCAGCGCCCGAACCTCGCTCAAGCGCCCTCTGGGGCGATTCTGGACGCTTTGGACCTTTCCTTTGTGTGCATGGAAGGATGTCCATCACTACACGCCTAAACGAAGCACACAGACCATTAACCAAATGGGAGACACAAAAAAGGGCGACCGAAGTCGCCCTTTTTTCATGGTCAATCAGAACTTAGTTCTGCTTTTCCATTTGTGCGCGAAGCAGGTCACCGATAGTGGTAGGACCTGTGCTCTCAGAAGGCTCCTGCTTACGCAGGTCTTTGATAGCTTCTTTCTCGTCGTCTACGTCTTTCGACTTGACGGACAAGTTGATTACGCGGCTCTTGCGGTCAACGCTGATGATCTTGGCTTCGATCTCTTCGCCTTCTTTCAGAACGTTACGAGCATCTTCGATGCGATCACGGCTGATTTCGGAAGCTTTCAGAGTGGCTTCGATGTCGTCGGCCAGAGTGATGATGGCGCCTTTGGCGTCAACTTCTTTAACGATACCGCGAACGATAGCGCCTTTGTCGTTAACCATCACGTACTCGGAGAACGGATCGCTTTCCAGCTGCTTGATGCCCAGCGAGATGCGCTCACGCTCTGGATCAACAGACAGGATTACGGTGTCAAGCTCGTCACCCTTCTTGAAACGACGAACGGCTTCTTCGCCCACTTCGTTCCAGGAGATGTCGGACAGGTGAACCAGACCGTCGATGCCGCCGTCCAGACCAATGAAGATACCGAAATCGGTGATCGACTTGATGGTGCCGGAGATCTTGTCGCCCTTGTTGAACTGACCGGAGAAGTCTTCCCACGGGTTCGACTTGCACTGCTTGATGCCCAAGGAGATACGACGACGCTCTTCGTCGATGTCCAGAACCATAACTTCCACTTCGTCGCCGACTTGTACGACTTTCGAAGGGTGGATGTTCTTGTTGGTCCAGTCCATTTCGGAAACGTGTACCAGACCTTCAACGCCTTCTTCCAGCTCAGCGAAGCAGCCGTAGTCGGTCAGGTTGGTAACGCGTGCGGTTACACGAGTGCTTTCTGGGTAACGAGCCTTGATAGCGACCCATGGATCTTCGCCCAGTTGCTTCAGACCCAGGGAAACACGATTGCGCTCGCGATCGTACTTCAGGACTTTTACATCGATCTCATCGCCAACATTGACGATTTCCGATGGATGCTTGATGCGCTTCCAGGCCATGTCGGTGATGTGCAGCAGGCCATCGACGCCACCCAGATCGACGAATGCGCCGTAATCCGTGAGGTTCTTGACGATACCTTTTACTTGCTGACCTTCCTGCAAGGATTCCAGCAGAGCTTCACGCTCAGCGCTGTTCTCGGCTTCGAGTACGCTACGACGGGAAACGACAACGTTGTTGCGTTTCTGGTCGAGTTTGATGACCTTGAACTCGAGCTCTTTGCCTTCCAGGTGAGTGGTGTCGCGCACTGGGCGGACATCAACCAGAGAACCAGGCAGGAACGCACGGATGCCGTTAACGTCGACAGTGAAGCCGCCTTTAACCTTACCGTTGATAACGCCCTTGACCACTTCTTCTGCGGCGAAAGCTGCTTCCAGAACAATCCAGCATTCAGCGCGCTTGGCTTTTTCGCGGGACAGCTTGGTTTCGCCAAAGCCGTCTTCGACCGCGTCCAGCGCAACGTGAACTTCGTCACCGACCTTGATGGTCAGCTCGCCAGCGTCGTTGTAGAACTGCTCGAGCGGGATGACGCCCTCGGACTTCAGGCCAGCGTGTACAGTTACCCAGTCACCGTCGATATCGACAACGATACCGGTAATGATTGCGCCCGGCTGAAGGTTGAGGGTTTTTAGGCTTTCTTCAAAGAGTTCCGCAAAGCTTTCGCTCATTTTAATTCCTGTTGATCAAGGGCGAAGAATACGCCCATCTGCCACATTCCAGACAACGTGGGTTTCGTTCATATGAAAGGAAGCCTGCGGGACTATGACTGGTCTCCCGCACGGCTCCTTGATCATCCGGCGAGGTCGCGCAGGGCGACTTCACTCAAGATGCGTTCCAGCACCTGCTCGATGGATAATTCAGTGGAATCCAGCTGTATGGCGTCATGCGCCGGCTTTAGCGGGGCTACCGCTCGCTGGGTGTCACGCTCGTCGCGTGCACATATCTCATCTAGCAGACTCGACAGACTAACATCATCACCCTTGGCCTTCAAATGCAAGTATCGGCGACGGGCACGTTCCTCGGCGCTGGCAGTCAGGAAAATCTTCAACGGCGCGTCAGGAAAGACGACGGTGCCCATGTCGCGGCCGTCGGCAACAAGGCCCGGTTCTTCCTGAAACGCCCGCTGGCGCTGAAGCAGCGCGTCACGAACCGCAGGCAACGAGGCCACTTGAGAAGCACCGCTGCCGATCTGTTCGTTACGGATGGAATGGGTGACATCTTCCCCTTCCAGCACGATGCGCTGGCCTTGACCACCGGTCGCACCTTCGAACTGCACGTCGAGATGGGCGGCCAGCAATTTAAGGGCTTCTTCATTGGTCAGGTCGACACCATGGTTGCGCGCCGAAAATGCCAACAGCCGATAAAGCGCGCCGGAGTCGAGTAGACACCAACCCAGACGCTTGGCCAGCAGACCGGCGACGGTGCCTTTTCCGGAACCGCTAGGCCCATCGATAGTGATGACTGGTGCTTTGGCTTTCACGACTGACCCTCTTGTGCCACTTGAATACCGACCTGTGCGCACAGCGTAAGAAAATTAGGAAACGAAGTAGCGACATTGGCGCAATCGTGGATACGAATCGGCGCCGACGCCTTGAGGGACGCGATAGTCAATGCCATGGCGATACGATGATCGCCGTGTGCCTGGACTTCACCGCCTCCAATGGAACCGCCGTCAATGATAATCCCGTCTGGCGTGGGTTTGGCGTGGATACCCAATGCCAGCAGACCATCGGCCATGACCTGGATGCGATCTGACTCCTTGACCCGCAATTCTTGCGCGCCACGCAGCACGGTTCGCCCCTGGGCGCAGGCAGCGGCGATGAACAACACCGGAAATTCGTCGATCGCCAACGGTACCAGTGCTTCGGGAATTTCGATGCCTTTGAGACGGGCGGCACGCACCTGGATATCCGCAACGGGCTCGCCGCCCACTTCCCGCAGGTTTTGCAGCGAAATGTCAGCCCCCATCAATTTGAGGATATCGATCACACCGGTGCGGGTCGGATTGACACCGACGTGCTCAAGCAGCACGTCTGAGCCTTCGGCAATCGAGGCTGCCACCATGAAGAAGGCAGCCGACGAAATGTCCGCTGGAACCTCGATACGCGTGGCGTTCAAGCGATGCCCGGACTCCACCGACGCGGTACTGCCCTCCACGCTGACCGGATAACCGAAGCCACGCAACAGGCGCTCGGTATGATCGCGAGTAGGCGCTGGCTCGGTCACGCGGGTCGTGCCATCGGCATACAATCCGGCCAGCAGCAGGCAGGACTTCACCTGTGCACTGGCCATCGGCAAGGTGTAGGCCACGCCGTTGAGGCGCTGGCCGCCGCGAATGATCAGCGGCGGACGACCCTCAGGGGCGGTTTCGATGACCGCACCCATGGCACGCAAGGGTTCTGCTACCCGCCCCATCGGCCTTTTGGACAGCGATGCGTCACCGGTCAAGGTACTGTCGAAACGCTGGCCAGCCAGCAAACCGGACAGCAAGCGCATCGACGTACCGGAGTTACCCAGATAGATAGGGCCTGGCGCTGGCTTGAGACCGTGCAACCCTACCCCATAGATAGTCACTCGACCGTGGTGCGGACCTTCGATGACCACACCCATGTCTCGAAAGGCCTGCAAGGTTGCCAGCGCATCCTCACCCTCGAGAAAACCCTCGATTTCAGTGGTGCCTTCTGCCAGCGAGCCGAGCATGATCGAGCGATGAGAGATCGATTTGTCGCCGGGTACCCGGACGCTGCCGCAAACGCTGCCTCCCGGGTTTGCCACAAAGATCAGATCACTGCTGCTCATCTCTTCCACATAGGCCCGTCGTGCGAGGATCTTGCCAAAATGCTCCCGGGCAACCCGGGCCCGGGTGAATACGCCGAGCAGTTGATGCCCGTCCCCCGCATCCACCGCGTCGCGCAAGGCGTCGAGGTCACTGCGGAAGGTATCCAGGGTGCGCAACACCGCCTCGCGATTGGCGAGAAAGATGTCGTGCCACATGGTCGGATCGCTTCCGGCAATCCGTGTGAAATCGCGAAAACCACCGGCTGCGTACCTGAATATCTCCAGGTTTTCGTTGCGCTTGGCCAGTGAGTCCACCAGGCCGAACGCCAGCAGGTGCGGTAAATGACTGGTGGCTGCCAGGACTTCGTCATGGCGCTCGACCTGCATGTGCTCGACATCTGCACCCAGTTCGGACCACAAACGGTCAACCACGGCGACTGCGGCCGGGTCGGTTTCATCCACTGGTGTCAGGATCACCTTGTGACGCTTGAACAACTGGGCATTGGACGCCTCGACCCCGCTCTGCTCCGACCCGGCAATGGGATGCCCGGGAACGAAACGGGCCGGGAGCCCCCCAAATGCCAGACGTGCCGCACGAACGACATTGCCTTTGGCACTGCCGACATCCGTCAGGATCGCGTTCCCCAGATCAAGCGTCGCCAGGTGTGCCAGCAACTTCTCCATCGCCAGGATGGGCACCGCCAACTGGATCACATCAGCGCCCAGACAGGCGGTAGCCACGTTGTCTTCACAGCGGTCGACCACACCCAGCTCCACCGCCAGCTTGCGTGATTGCGGGTCAAGATCGACCCCTACAACCTCGCCGATCAGACCGCTTTCACGCAGGCCTTTGGCAAATGAACCGCCGATCAGACCGAGACCGATCACCACCAGGCGACCGATCATAGGCCGGGTTGATTGCATTGGGATGACATCAACCACGTGCCAGAACCTTCGCCAAAGCCTCGAGGAAGCGGGTGTTTTCGCGTGGCAAACCGATGCTGACCCTCAGGTGGCGAGGCATGCCATAACCTGCAATCGGACGCACGATGACGCCTTCACGCAACAGGCCCTGATAGACCGGGGTGCCGTCGCGCCCGACATCCACGGCCAGGAAGTTGGCTTTCGAAGGAATCCAGCTCAACCCCAACAGACGCAGGCCATCTTCAAGCTGTTGCATGCCGACTTCGTTCAGACGGCGACTTTCAGCCACATACTCCACATCATCCAGTGCTGCACGGGCAGCGGCCAGGGCGAGGCTGTTGACGTTGAAAGGCTGACGGACCCTGTTCAGGACATCGGCCACCGCAGGCGACGACAAACCATAACCAACCCGCAATGACGCCAGGCCATAGGCCTTGGAGAAGGTACGCGACACCAGCAGGTTCGGATAATCGGCCAGATAGTTCAGGCCATCCGGCAGTTCTGCGCCTTCGGCATACTCGATGTAGGCCTCGTCCAGAACAACCAGGACATTCTTCGGCACTGCCGCCAGGAATTCGGACAACACGTCGGGACCAAACCAGGTGCCGGTTGGGTTGTTCGGGTTGGCGATGAAGACCACACGGGTGTTGTCGTCGATCGCAGCCAGCATGGCAGGCAGGTCGTGCCCCCAGTCCCGGGCGGGCGCAACGCGAGCCTCGGCGGCAACCGCTTGAGTGACGATGGGGTAGATGGCAAAGGCGTGTTCGCTGAATACAGCGTTCAGGCCCGGAGCCAGGTAGGCGCGCGCCACCAGTTCCAGAATGTCGTTGGAGCCGTTGCCCAGCGTCACCTGACTGGCCTGCACGCCACAGCGCTCGGCCAGACGCTTTTTCAGCTCGAAACCATTGCCGTCCGGGTAGCGGGTCAGCTCTGCCAGTTCATCACGTATCGCCAACAGCGCCTTGGGGCTGGCGCCCAGCGGGTTTTCATTGCTCGCCAGCTTGATGATGCTGGCCGGATCGATATCCAGCTCACGCGCCAACTCGTCCACAGGCTTGCCCGGAACGTAAGGCGAAAGTTTTTGCACGCCCGGCTGCGCCAGGGCGAGGAAATCGCCACTCATGTATCGCCCCTTAGAGAACTGCTTTCGGGTAGGAACCCAGCACCTTGAGTGCCACTGCCTCCTGACTGATGCGTTCCAACACGGCCTTGATCAACGGATCACGGTGATGGCCTACGAAGTCGATAAAGAACACGTAGGTCCATTTACCGCTGCGTGAAGGTCGGGTCTCGATACGGGTCAGGTCGATTCCGTTCTCATGGAAAGGCACCAGCAGTTCATGCAGGGCACCAGGCTTGTTGCTCATCGACACGATGATCGAGGTCTTGTCGTCACCCGTCGGTGGGACTTCCTGGTTGCCGATCATCAGGAAACGCGTGGCATTGTCAGGACGGTCTTCGATTTTTTCTGCGATGCGGGTCAGGCCATACAGGCCTGCAGCCATGTCACCGGCAATGGCAGCGGAATTCCACTCGCCTTTAACCCGCTTGGCCGCTTCAGCGTTGCTGGCAACGGCGACACGCTCGACATTCGGGTAGTGCGCATCCAGCCACTTGCGGCACTGGGCCAGCGACTGGGCATGGGAGTAGATACGGCTGATACTCTCGGTCTTGGTGTTTTCGCCTACCAGCAAGTGGTGGTGAATACGCAGCTCGACTTCGCCACAAATAACCATGTCGTGTTCAAGGAAGCTGTCCAGGGTGTGGTTGACCGCACCCTCGGTGGAGTTTTCCACCGGCACCACGCCGAAGTTGACCGCACCGGCAGCCACTTCGCGGAACACTTCATCAATCGCCGCCATCGGCTTGCTGATCACGGCATGGCCGAAGTGCTTCATCGCTGCGGCCTGGGTAAACGTCCCCTCAGGCCCCAGGTATGCGACTTTCAGCGGCTGCTCCAGTGCCAGGCACGAAGACATGATTTCGCGGAACAACCGCGCCATCTCTTCGTTGCTCAGCGGGCCGCGATTACGCTCCATGACGCGCTTGAGGACCTGGGCTTCACGCTCCGGACGATAGAACACCGGCACTTCGCCTTCGGCCAGGGTAGACATTTTTACCCGTGCCACTTCCTGCGCGCAGCGGGCGCGCTCACTGATCAGCTCAAGGACTTTTTCGTCCAGGCTGTCAATGCGCACCCGCAGCGCCTTGAGTTCTTGTTCAGACATTAGCCATGTTCCTTCTCGAACTCTGCCATGTAGGCCACCAGCGCGTTGACGCCCGTGATATCGACAGCGTTGTAGATAGAAGCGCGCATGCCGCCGACCGAACGGTGGCCCTTGAGGTTGAGCAGACCACGAGCATCGGCGCCCGCCAGGAACGGCTTGTCCAGACGATCATCAGCCAGACGGAACGGGACGTTCATCCACGAACGGTCGGACTTGTTGATCGGGTTGCTGTAGAGACCGCTGGCGTCGATGAAGTCATACAGCGTGCGCTGCTTGATTTCGTTGAGCTTGCCGATGGCTTCCACGCCGCCCTGCTCTTTCAGCCATTCGAACACCAGGCCGGACAGATACCAGGCCAGGGTCGGTGGCGTGTTGTACATCGAGCCATTGTCCGCTGCGACCTTGTAGTTGAGCATGGTCGGGCACAGGGAACGTGCGCGCCCGAGCAGGTCTTCGCGAATGATCACGACGACGATACCGCTTGGACCGATGTTCTTCTGGGCACCGGCGTAGATCATTCCGAAACGCGAGATATCCACCGGGCGCGAAAGAATGTCCGAAGACATGTCGGCAACCAATGGCACGTCGCCCGTTTCCGGAATCCAGCCGAATTCCAGGCCACCGATGGTTTCGTTGGGGGCGTAGTGAACGTAGGCAGCGTCCTTGGACAGCTTCCATTCGTTCTGGCCAGGAATGGCGAAGTAATCGTAGGGTTTGGAACTGGCGGCGACATTGACGGTGCCGTAGCGCGACGCTTCTTCAATGGCTTTCTGCGACCAGATACCGGTGTCGATATAGTCGGCCTTGCCGCCTTCGGGCAACAGGTTCAGAGGGATCTGAGCGAACTGCTGGCTCGCGCCGCCCTGCAGGAACAGCACTTTGTAATTCGAGGGAATAGTCAGGAGGTCGCGCAGATCCTGCTCGGCCTTGGTGGCGATGGAGACGAACTCATCGCTGCGATGACTCATTTCCATGACGGACAGGCCTTTGCCATGCCAGTCCAGGAGTTCTGCCTGGGCACGCAGCAGAACAGCTTCAGGAAGCGCAGCAGGACCTGCGCAGAAGTTAAAGGCTCGCTTGCTCATATCCACTCTCGTCAAATGCGTTTGTTCTGCGTTACTGCCAGGGCTGACACAGCGACCGCCACACTGTCGATCGCAGGCAGGCCAGCCCTGCAGAAATATTCGGCCGTGAATCTCCCTTCGCCGAAAGTCATGAGGGCCCGCATGACGGGCCCCCATTGTCACGGTGTCGATCAGTCCTGCGGCTCTTCGTCCGACGGGCCGTCAGCCTGAAGCTCATCGGTGACGTCATCATCGTGGCCGATGCCATCGATGCCGTCGCCCAGCTCGTCGCTGTCCAGCGCCTCACCGTCCAGCTCGTCACCTTCGACTTCCGACGGCTCCTGCACACGCTCCAGACCGACGAGTTTTTCGTCGCTGGCGAGCTTGATCAGGGTCACGCCCTGAGTGTTACGGCCCAGGCTGGAGACTTCGTCGACACGGGTACGAACCAGCGTGCCCTGGTCGGAAATCAGCATGATTTCCTCGCCATCGAGTACCTGTACCGCGCCAACCAGACGGCCGTTGCGCTCGTTGCTGACCATGGCGATAACGCCCTGACCGCCACGCTTGTATTCCGGGAACTCGGAAATCGCTGTGCGTTTGCCATAACCACGCTCGGAAGCCGTGAGGATCTGGCTGCCTTCTTCCGGGATCAACATGGAAATCAGCTTCTGCCCTTCTGGCAGACGCATACCGCGTACACCGCGAGCGGTACGGCCCATGGCGCGAACGTCGGACTCTTTGAAGCGCGTGACCTTGCCGCCGTCAGAGAACAACATCACTTCGCGCTCACCATCGGTGATGGCGGCGGAAATCAGGATGTCGCCTTCGTCCAGCTCCAGGGCGATCAGACCAACACTACGTTGACGGCTAAACTGCACAAGCGGGGTTTTCTTGACCGTACCGTTGGCGGTGGACATGAAGATGAACGGTGCCTTCTTCTTGTCTTCGGCCTTGATACGCGCCTTTCTTTCTTCTTCGGTTTCGTCACCCAGCACTTCATCCGCTTCGGAAACGATGAGGTCATCACCGTCCTCTTCTTCAGATTTCTTGCGCATCGCTTCCAGGTCCACCGGCAGCATGGTGGTGATGTACTCACCCTCGCTCAGCGGCAGCAGGTTGACCAGCGGACGACCACGGGCAGCGCGGGACGCTTCCGGAATTTCATAGGTCTTGAGCCAGTACACCTTGCCCTTGCTGGAGAACATCAGCAGCGTGGTGTGACTGTTGGCGACCAGCAGGTGAGCGATGTAGTCCTCATCCTTGACGCCGGTAGCCGATTTACCTTTACCGCCTCGGCGCTGAGCCTGATAGACCGCCAGTGGCTGGGTCTTGGCGTAACCGCCGTGGGAGATGGTGACAACCCGCTCTTCCTCAGTGATCAGGTCACCCAGGGTCAGGTCCAGACGCGCATCGAGAATCTCGGTACGACGGACATCACCGTATTCGGCACGGATCAGTTCCAGCTCTTCACGAATGACTTCCATCAGTCGCGTGGCGCTGTTGAGGATGCGGATCAGCTCGCCGATCTGGGCCAGGATTTCCTGGTACTCGCTCAGTAGCTTCTCGTGCTCCAGGCCGGTCAGGCGGTGCAGGCGCAGCTCAAGAATCGCCTGGGCCTGTTCTGGCGACAGGAAGTACTTGCCGTCACGCAGACCGTACTGCGGATCGAGGTTTTCCGGACGGCATGAGTCGGCGCCAGCGCGCTCGACCATTTCCATCACGGCGCTGGATTCCCACGGGGTTTCGATCAACGCGCTCTTGGCTTCGGCCGGTGTCGGCGAAGCCTTGATCAGTGCAATCACCGGGTCGATGTTCGACAGGGCAACCGCCTGGCCTTCCAGAATGTGGCCGCGCTCGCGCGCCTTGCGCAATTCGAAGACGGTACGACGGGTCACCACTTCACGACGGTGACGAACGAAGGCTTCCAGCAGGTCCTTGAGGTTGAGGATCCGCGGGCGACCATCGATCAACGCGACGATGTTGATGCCGAAAACGCTCTGCAGCTGGGTCTGGGCGTACAGGTTGTTGAGGATGACCTCAGGCACTTCGCCACGACGCAGCTCGATCACAACGCGCATACCGTCCTTGTCGGACTCGTCGCGCAGTTCGGTGATGCCTTCGAGCTTCTTCTCTTTTACCAGCTCGGCGATCTTTTCGATCAGGCGGGCCTTGTTAAGCTGGTACGGCAGTTCGGTGATGACGATCTGCTGACGACCACCGACCTTGTCGATATCTTCGACGATCGAGCGGGCACGCATGTAAATACGGCCGCGACCGGTGCGGTAGGCTTCAACGATGCCGGCACGACCGTTGATGATCGCTGCTGTCGGGAAGTCCGGGCCGGGGATGTATTGCATCAGCTCATCGATGGTCAACTCGGGGTTGTCGATGAGGGCCAGGCAACCGTCGATGACTTCACCGAGGTTGTGTGGCGGGATGTTGGTCGCCATGCCCACGGCAATACCGCTGGAGCCGTTGACCAGCAGGTTGGGAATACGGGTCGGCATGACCGCCGGGATCATTTCGGTGCCGTCGTAGTTCGGCACCCAGTCCACGGTCTCTTTGTGCAAGTCAGCCAGCAGCTCATGCGCCAGCTTGGTCATGCGCACTTCGGTGTATCGCATGGCCGCGGCGTTGTCGCCGTCCACCGAACCGAAGTTGCCCTGGCCGTCTACCAGCAGGTAGCGCAGCGAGAAGGGCTGGGCCATACGAACGATGGTGTCGTAGACAGCAGTGTCGCCGTGCGGGTGGTACTTACCGATAACGTCACCGACCACACGGGCTGACTTCTTGTACGGCTTGTTCCAGTCGTTACCCAGCTCGCTCATCGCGAACAGTACACGCCGGTGCACGGGCTTCAAGCCATCACGCGCATCCGGGAGTGCCCGTCCGACGATTACGCTCATCGCGTAGTCAAGGTAGGACTGTTTCAGCTCGTCTTCGATATTGACCGGGAGGATTTCTTTGGCCAGTTCGCCCATGAGAAGCCTGATTCCTTTTTCTGGTGAAACTTCGTCACATCCATGCGGGACGAACGAAGCTCGCCGCTGCAGACTTTTGCCATGCAGCGACTTACGACAAATCAACGAGTTAAGCCATGGATCTGCGCAGTAGAGGTGGCTAGCTTTAGCCCCCCTGGAAACCGCCGGATGTTATCACAATCGCGACCACGCACCTATCCCCTGAAAGCCTGCCGAACCACTAATCGACCAACGATCGGCCTTTATAGCGGCTCTGAGGGGCTTTCGCGGGTTTTGGTGGGGCAAATACGGGCAATACAAAGCACGAACCTGTGGGAGGATTCGTGTTCGGGAGCTACCTGCTGGAGCGAGGTCTGCCCCCTCTCAATGCAGCCGCTTGCGGCACATGAGCTGCGCCAGCTTTGCAGTATCCGGCCGTTCGACGATGCCCTTTTCGGTGACGATGACGTCAATCAGGTCGGCGGGTGTGACATCGAATACAGGGTTGAACGCATGCACATCAGCGCCCATTCGCTGACCACCCAGCTCCAGCAACTCACTTTCGTCGCGCTCTTCGATGGGGATGTCTTCGCCGCTTTCCAGCGCCATGTCGATGGTTGAACTGGGGGCCACCACCATGAAGCGAACACCGTGGTGCATCGCCGCCACCGCCAGGTGATACGTGCCGATCTTGTTAGCCACATCGCCATTGGCGGCGATGCGATCCGCCCCGACAATGACCCAGGTAATGCCTTTGGTACGCATCAGATGGGCGGCGGCGGAATCGGCGTTGATGGTCACGGGAATGCCATCATTGGCCAGCTCCCAGGCCGTCAGTCGCGAACCCTGCAACCAGGGGCGGGTTTCGTCGGCGTAGACCCGCTCGATCATGCCTTCCAGATGCGCCGCCCGAATCACCCCCAGCGCCGTGCCGAAACCACCGGTGGCCAGCGCGCCAGCATTGCAGTGGGTCAACACGGTTTGCAGGTTGCCCTGATGCTTGCGAATCAGATCGGCACCCAGTTGGGCCATGGTCAGGTTGGCTTCGCGGTCACTCTGATGGATGGCGACGGCTTCGGCCTCAAGGGCAGCAAGCGCATCTTCACCCGCCTTCAGACGCTGAAGGCGGTCGCGCATGCGATTCAACGCCCAGAACAGGTTGACGGCCGTGGGACGCGAATCTGCCAACAGGGTGAAGTCTTCTTCCAGAGCAGCCTGCCAGTCACCGCCTGCGGCAAAACGCGCCCGGGCACCGAGCAGCAGGCCATAGGCGGCGCTGATGCCGATGGCAGGCGCGCCGCGCACCACCATCGTGCGAATCGCTTCGGCCACACCCGCTGCCGAGGTGTAGGCGATCCAGTTTTGCTGGAACGGCAAAGTACGCTGATCGAGCAGATACAGAGCGTCGTCCCGCCAATCGATGGCTTGCACTTTTTCAGCGGCCATTAGTCGATCGCGCATTGCCCTACCCCTTGCTCATTTGAAAAATCGAAGGCTTGAAAATCACCAGCCAAGCATCAAAAGCCGCCGATTATAGCGAGCCGCCCCGCAAGACGCTCGGGTATACTTCGCCGTCCTTCTACATAAGCCCCGGATCTCAAGCTATGCCCAATACCGACGCCGCGCTTGACCTTTTGCTCCTGCCAACCTGGCTGGTACCGGTCGAACCTGCTGGCGTGGTGTTGAAGGAACATGGCCTGGGGATCCGCGATGGCGTTATCGTCTATATCGGCCCGCGTGCCGAGGCATTGAAACAAAAGGCCCTCGAGGTTCGCGAACTGCCGGGCATGCTGCTTAGCCCCGGCCTCATCAATGCTCACGGTCACGCCGCCATGACCCTGTTTCGCGGCCTGGCCGATGACCTGCCACTGATGACCTGGCTGGAGCAACACATCTGGCCCGCCGAAGGTAAATGGGTCGATGAAGCCTTCGTCCGCGACGGCACGGATCTGGCCATCGCCGAACAGCTCAAGGGCGGCATTACCTGTTTCTCCGACATGTATTTCTACCCCAAAGTTGCCAGCGAGCGCGTGCACAACAGCGGCATGCGCGCCCAGATCTGCGTACCGGTGCTGGACTTCCCTATCCCGGGCGCCCGTACCACCGACGAGTCGTTGCACATCGGGGTCGAGCTGTTCAATGACCTGATTCACCACCCACGCATCACGGTGGCCTTCGGACCTCACGCGCCCTACACCGTCAGCGACGAAAACCTGGAAAAGATCCGGGTCATCGCCGATGAACTGGACGCCATGATCCACATGCACGTTCACGAAACCGCCTTCGAAGTCGAGCAAGCGGTGGAGCACCGCCAGGAACGCCCGCTGGCGCGCCTTAACCGCCTGGGCCTGTTGGGCCCGCGCTTTCAGGCGGTGCACATGACCCAGATCAACGATGATGATCTGGCGATGCTGGTAGAAAGCAATTCCAGCGTCATGCACTGCCCGGAATCGAACCTGAAACTGGCCAGCGGCTTCTGCCCCGTGGAACGCTTGTGGCAGGCTGGCGTCAACGTTGCTGTGGGCACCGATGGTGCGGCCAGCAACAATGACCTGGACCTGCTGGGCGAAACCCGCACCGCCGCCTTGCTGGCCAAGGCCGTTGCAGGCTCGGCCACGGCGCTGGACGCTCACCGCGCCTTGCGCATGGCGACCCTCAATGGCGCTCGCGCATTGGGCATCCAGGGCGAAACCGGCTCGCTGGAGATCGGCAAGGCGGCAGACATGGCAGTCTTCGATTTATCGGGCCTGGCCCAGCAACCGATCTATGATCCGGTATCACAGCTTATTTATGCCACCGGCCGCGATTGCGTGCGTCATGTCTGGGTCTGCGGTAAGCAACTGCTTGAGGACGGCCGCCTGACACGCATGGACGAACAGGCGCTGTGCGAAACCGCCAAGGCCTGGGGCCGACGCATTTCGGGCCAACACGAATAAGTAGCGCCCGGGCTTGATAGCCGGGGCGCTCATACGTCATTGAAGTTAAGAGGACACCCCATGAGCAACGTCGACCACGCTGAAATCGCTAAATTCGAGGCCCTGGCTCATCGCTGGTGGGACCGTAACAGCGAGTTCAAGCCACTGCATGACATCAACCCGCTGCGGGTCAACTGGATCGACGAGCGCGTCAATCTGGCCGGCAAGAAGGTGCTCGACGTCGGTTGCGGCGGCGGCATCCTCAGCGAAGCCATGGCCCTGCGCGGCGCAACCGTTACCGGCATCGACATGGGCGAAGCGCCCCTGGCCGTTGCGCAGTTGCACCAGTTGGAGTCAGGCGTGAATGTCGAATACCGGCAAATCACCGCCGAAGACCTGGCACAGGAAATGCCTGAGCAATTCGATGTGGTGACGTGCCTGGAAATGCTCGAACACGTGCCGGACCCCTCTTCGGTGATTCGCGCGTGCTTCAGCATGGTAAAGCCCGGGGGCCAGGTGTTCTTCTCGACCATCAACCGCAACCCCAAGGCGTACCTGTTCGCCATCATTGGTGCCGAATACATCATGGGCCTGCTGCCACGCGGCACCCACGACTTCAAGAAATTCATCCGCCCTTCCGAGCTGGGTGCCTGGAGTCGCGCTGCAGGGTTGCAGGTCAAGGACATCATCGGCCTGACCTACAACCCCCTGACCAAACACTACAAGCTGGCGTCCGACGTCGACGTCAATTACATGATCCAGACACTACGGGAGGCATAAGCGGATGCGTTTGAGAGCGGTTCTATTCGATATGGACGGCACCTTGCTCGATACCGCGCCGGATTTCATCGCCATCTGTCAGGCCATGCTTGCGCAGCGGGGTTTCCCGCCGGTTGCGGACAAACTGATTCGTGACGAGATTTCCGGCGGCGCCAAGGCGATGGTGGCGGCTACGTTCGCCCTTTCTCCCACCGCGCCAGAGTTCGAGGCCCTGCGGCTGGAGTTCCTCGAACGCTATCTGGTCGACTGTGCCGTGCACAGCAAGTTGTTCGACGGCATGGCCGAGTTGTTGGCCGACATCGAAAAGGCCAACCTGATCTGGGGCGTGGTGACCAACAAACCGCTGCGATTCGCCCAGCCGATCATGGAGCAACTGGGCCTGGCCGAGCGCTCGGCACTGCTGATTTGCCCGGACCACGTGACCAACAGCAAACCTGACCCGGAACCCCTGATCCTGGCCTGCCGCATGCTGGACCTGGACCCGGCCAGCGTGCTGTTCGTTGGCGATGACCTGCGGGACATCGAATCCGGCCGCGACGCTGGCACCAGGACCGCAGCCGTGCGCTACGGCTACATCCACCCCCACGACAACCCCGACCACTGGGGTGCCGACGTGGTGGTCGATCATCCGCTGGAATTGCGCAGGGTGCTGGATAACGCGCTGTGTAGCTGCTGACGCTTTCGCGAGCAAGCTTGCTCCCACTGACAGTAATCAACCTGCAGGAGCGCTTGCTCGCGAACGAAAGCGACGGCAGATTTGGACCGTTTGATTTCCATTGAGGTTTTTATGTTCGATTATTCCGCACGCCCCGGCCTGCTCAAGGACCGAATCATCCTGGTCACCGGCGCAGGACGCGGCATTGGTGCTGCGGCCGCCAGAACCTACGCAGCACATGGGGCAACCGTCCTGCTGCTGGGCAAGACTGAAGCCAATCTGACAGAAATCTATGACCAGATCGAAGCCGCCGGTCATCCGCAACCGGGGATCATCCCGTTCAATCTGGAAACCGCCCAGCCTCATCAATACGATGAGCTGGCCGCCATGATCGAGACCGAGTTCGGCCATCTGGACGGGCTGTTGCACAACGCGTCGATCATCGGCCCACGCACACCGCTGGAACAACTGTCCGGCGAGAACTTCATGCGAGTGATGCAGATCAACGTCAGCGCTACGTTCATGCTCACCAGCAGCCTGCTGCCACTGCTCAAACTGTCGAAAGACGCCTCTGTAGTGTTCACCTCCAGCAGCGTCGGACGCAAGGGCCGCGCATACTGGGGCGCTTATGGCGTCTCGAAGTTCGCTACCGAAGGCCTGATGCAAACCCTGGCCGACGAGCTTGACGGCGTTGCCCCGGTGCGCGCCAACAGCATCAACCCCGGCGCGACCCGCACCAGCATGCGCGCTCAGGCCTACCCGGCCGAAAACCCGCTGAACAACCCGACTCCGGAAGACATCATGCCGGTGTACCTGTACCTGATGGGCCCCGACAGCACGGGCATCAATGGTCAGGCGTTCAACGCGCAGCAATAGGCAGCAATAGACAGCATCGAGTAGTACAGACACAAAAAACGGCTGTCGGGGAAATCCACCGATAGCCGTTTTCTTTAACCTTTACATTTGCAACAGATCAGCTCTCGACCGCGACCTGACGCTCACGCTTGACCGGCGGCTTTTCATGCTGCTCCAGTTGCATGCAGCGCTCAAGGAACAGGTACATGTAATCGTAGCTCTTGGTCACTGCCTGACGCAGTTCGGTCTGCAGCTGCACGGTTGGATTATTGCCCGCCAGCGTACAAATGATTTCCAGCGCTTCCCATGGGTGCGAATCGTCGTACTGCGCGTGCATCTTGAGCCACTTCATCGCACTTTTGCGCTGCTCTTCGGGGAATCCAGCGGCATAAATACCGTTGGAACACACCACGGCAGACCACTCACCCGTCGCCCCTTCAATGGCATAGTTGGTTGCCGCAATAGCAACAATCAACGAGTCCGAAGAACTGGTGTGCCAACACCAATGGCTCAAGGCATGCAGTTCAGGGGAAACATTCTGGGCTTGCAGATCTTCCAGACTGACGCCGTGAGCCAGACTCCAGTTCACCCAATAATCGGCGTGATTGAGTTCCACCCGAATATTACGCATCAACCAACGGCGGGCCATGTCTTCGCCGGGATGACGGGCAAAACGGGTCTTGGTCAGGTTCTGCGCCATATACAGGGCGAACTGTTCGACCACGGGCCAGCCGCCGATCAAATATTGACGCATGGTTTTCGAACTCAGGCGTCCGTCGCGCATGCGCTGATACAACTCGTGCTCGACCACCCGTGCTTTGGCTGCGCTGCAATCACGGATCAACTGCTGCGCCCACGCGGGATAACTGGTGGCTTCCATGAGCGGACCGGTTCTGCTGAAAGTATCGATCACTAAAAAACTCCTTTTACCGTGTGAATCCCATTTTTAATTTAGCGAAACGTTCCTGGCGTACTGAACAACACGGGAGCAAGTCGAACCGGCCGGGAATGCAGACATTCGCAGGTGAACAACTGTGGTCTTTCTATGAGGTATCCCTGAGCGAAATCCACACCGATTTCCAACAATGCCTGCTCAATCTGCGGTGTTTCGACGAACTCGGCAATGGTCTGTTTGCCCATCACATGGCCGATGTGATTAATCACCTCTACCATAGCCCGATTAATCGGGTCGTCCAGCATGTCTTTAACAAAACTTCCGTCGATCTTCAAGAAGTCCACCGGCAAATGTTTGAGATAGGCGAACGACGACATCCCGGCACAGAAATCATCCAGCGAGAAACGACACCCCAAACTTTTCAATTCATTGATGAAACGGATGGCACTCCCCAGGTTGGCAATAGCGCTGGTTTCCGTGATTTCAAAACATATGACCTCATGAGGAATTGCATAGGTGTCGAATTGTAATTTCAGGAATTCGAGAAAAGCATCGTCACCAATGCTCGTGCCCGACAGATTGATTGCACAAATGGCCATCGGCCCTGAATGCCTGTCCTCTTTGAGGCAACGGGAAATGATTTTGAAAACGTTCTGCACCACCCAGCGATCCAAAGTGGTCATCAGGCCATAACGTTCTGCCGCAGGGATGAAACTGTCGGGCAGAATAATTCGCCCGGACTCATCGCGCAGACGCAGCAATATCTCGATATGCCCGGCGCTGTGCTCGGAATTGCGGCCAATGGCAGCGATTTCCTGGGAGTAAAGGCAGAAGCGGTCTTCCTCCAGTGCGATGTGCAGGCGCTGTACCCAGGCCATTTCGCCAAAACGCAGGGACAGCTCCGAATCGTCGGCATGATAGACCTGTACCCGGTTACGGCCTTTTTCCTTGGCCATGTAACAGGCCATGTCGGCTGCCCGGAGTGAGGCTTCCAGTGTGGTGGGCACGTGTGAGATGTGAACCAGGCCAATACTGACCGTGGTGACGAAGGGCCGCCCCTTCCAGACAAAATGCAGGCTTTGCACCGTCTGGCGCAGGCTTTCAGCTATTTTTTCTGCGGTTTCCGACGGGCAGTTTTCCAGCAGGATGCCGAACTCGTCGCCGCCCAGCCTTGCCAGAGTGTCACCCTCGCGCAAGCCTTGTTGCAGCAAGGTGCAAATATGACGCAGCAGTTCATCGCCCGCCGCATGGCCGCTGGTGTCGTTGACCAGTTTGAACTGGTCCAGGTCCAGGAACATCAGCGAATGGCGTGTGGCCTGGCGCATCAACCGGTTCAACGCCTGCTCCAGGCGGTATTCGAACTCGCGACGGTTGGCCAGCCCGGTCAGCGCATCATGGGTGGCCTGCCATGAAAGGTTGGCAATGTACTGACGCTCCTGGGTCATGTCGTGCAGCACCAGGACCGTGCCGCTGACCTTGCCCTCGGTCTGGATCGCCGAGCCGACCAGCGCCACCGAAACGGTACTGCCATCCAGGCGCTGGATCAGCTTGGAATGTTCGCTGCCACCGCTCAATTTGCCGGACAGAATGTGCTCGATCAGGGTCGAGCTGTCCTTTTGATCGTTTTCATCCAGCAGGTTGAACAGCGCCGCCAGCGGCAAACCCTGAGCCTGACCGTTGCGCCAATGGGTGAGCAGCTCGGCAGCCGGGTTCAAGTAAGTAATGGAGCCTTCGACATCCGTGGTAATCACCCCATCGCCGATGGACTCCAGGGTGATCTGGGCCCGCTCCTTTTCAAGCTGCAAGGCACTGGCGAAGGCGTGCCGCTGCGCCAGCAGCTTGTGGGTGCGTAATAGCGCCAGAAGAATCAGGATAACCGCCGTCGCCAGGTTAGTGATCAGCAGGATGCGCAAAATGACCCGCGAGCCCTCTCCCAACGCATCGCTGAACGCCATGGCCGCTGGTGTGACGCCCTCGTTGATGGCACTGATGCGACCGCGCCACACCTGCACATCGACAGGGGTGGTCTTGCTCGCACTGATAGTGGCGTGCATCTGCCGAGCCAGCTCGTCCAGTTGCACCAGATAACCGTCACCTATCTTCCACAGGTCGACAGCACGCTCCAGGTAACTGAAATGGCGGAAGTTCAGGTAGAGCCAGATGATGCCGGATATGTCATCAGGATGGTTGCCGCCCTGCAGAATGCCAGCACGGGCAGCCGGGATCACCGGTTCAGACTGATCCAGCGCCATGCGCAGGTCATGCCCACCCTGGGGCACCACAATGGCGTGCTGGTATTTGAGGTAATCGCGCTCATCGCGACTGCTGGCATAGAGGTTGAGGTAGTAGATGGCATCCTTCTGCCCTTTGGACCACAGGCTTTCGCCGGCTACGTAACTGCGCACTGCCGACAGCGTATACAAGCTGATGCTGCCCAGCATCGCCTGGAACAGCACAACTGCGATAAACGGCCAGACTATGCCCAACAGCCGGGGCTTTTCGAGAATCCGCTTCTGCTTCATGGGTTCCCTTTCATGCGCGACGCAAGCATTCGCGTGGCTACCCGATTAATGCTTCCTGACCACAGACTAGGCTAATTCCAAAAATGTAACAGACCAATTTCTCAAATCTGAAACAGGGTGCCAAAAGGCTGCTCGTCAAGCGGGCAAGACGGCAGATAAAAGCCGGGAATCAAGGGAAAAGAGGCACCCCGACGGAGCCTTTAGATTTGTTGCAGATACCCGTAAAGCTTGGCGTACAGCCCTCCATCGGCAATCAATTGCTGGTGATCGCCATCCTCGGCGATTCGCCCGCCATCGAACACCAGCACGCGATCGGCCTGCTTAACGGCCGATAGACGGTGGGCGATGATCAGCGTCGTCCGCCCTTTCAGGAAGTGCGACAACGCCTTGTGCAGGTTGTATTCGGTGGCAGCGTCCAGGGCCGAGGTTGCCTCGTCGAGAATCACCACTTTGGGGTCGGCCAACACCATCCGGGCGATGGCCAGGCGTTGCCGCTGGCCGCCGGACAAACGAACCCCCGAACGGCCGACAATACTGTCCAGCCCCTGAGGCAGCATCCGAATGGTGTTTTCCAGCTGGGCAATCTCCAGGGCGCGCCAACAGGCTTCGTCACTGCGCTCACGGCCCATGGTCAGGTTGGCGCGCACCGTGTCGTTGAACAGCGCGGGGTGCTGCAGGACCACCGCAACATTTTCGCGGACAGTCTCCAGGCCAATCTCCTGCTGGGTCGCGCCACCAAAGCGGATCGAACCCGACCGGGCGGTGTACAGGCCAAGGAGTAACTGCACCAACGTACTTTTGCCACCCCCGCTGGCCCCCACAATGGCCACCTTCTCGCCGGGGGCGATAGACAGGTTGAGCTGATCGAGCACCGGTTCTTCGCCGTAACCAAAGGTCAGGCCCCGCACGTCGATACCCACGGTCTCATGCCCCGTGAAGGGATCGACGCCGCCGGCATACTGTGGCTCATCGGCACGGGCCAGCAGTTCGTTGATACGGGTCAAGGCCCCGCCTGCCGCGTAGAACGCGTATTGCAGGTTCAGCAGTTGCTCCACCGGACTGATCATGAACCACAGATAGCTGAACACCGCGAGCATCTGACCAATGGACAGGTCGGAGAACAGCACGGTGAGCATTGCCGCCGCACGGAAAATATCGATACCGAACTGGAACAACAGACCACTGGCCCGGCCCGAGGCATCACTTTTCCACTGGGAGGTGACGGCGTAATCGCGCACTTCCTGCGCCCGCATGCCCAGCCGCCCCAGGAAAAAACCCTGACGGTTGCCCGCCCGCACTTCCTGAATGGCATCCAGGGTTTCGGTCAGCGCCTGGGTAAAGCGTGAGGTGCTGTCGTTTTCCAGCTTTTTAAGGTGCTTGACCCGCTTGCCCAGTTTCACCGTGGCGTACACCACCAACGGGTTGAACAGCAGAATCAGCAAGGCCAGCTTCCAGTGCATCCACACCAGAATCCCCGCCGTACCGGCCAGCGTGAGCATCGCGACCAGGAAACGGCTCAGGGTTTCACCGACAAACTTGTCCAGGGTGTCCAGGTCAGTCACCAGATGGGTGGTGACCGTACCGCTGCCCAGGCTTTCGTACTCACTCAGGGAAATCCGCTTGAGCCGCTCGATCAGACGAATCCGGATGCGGTAGACAATATCCTTGGCCAGACGCGCAAACAGCCGGGCCTGCAAGACGTTGAACACCAGCGCTCCGACCCGCAGGCTGAGGGTGATGAGCAACATCAAACCAATGTAGCCCACGGCCTTTTGCAGCCCCTCGGGCAAGAACCGGTTCATGATCTTGAGCGCGGAATCACCGTGCCCCAGCAGCACTTCGTCCACCAGCAGCGGCAACAGCAACGGAATCGGCACACTGCACAGGGTCGCCAGCACCGCCACACCATTGGCGATCCACAGGGCTTTTTTATGACGCAAGGCCAGACGCCGGATTTCAGCCCAACTCAGACGGTCAGTACGTTGCGGGGAAATGGAAGGTTGCTCAAGCACTGGTTGCCCGCTCCAGCCAACGGCTGAGCAATGGCGCAAGAACATCCAGAGCTTGATAGCCGTTAGTCAGCAAGGCCAACTGGCCATTACGCTCGGCCAGCAGGGTCGGGAAGCCGGCAATGCCCAGGTCCTGAACCCAGCCAAAATCCGCGGCGGTGGCCTGAAGCTGCTCGGTGCTGTCGAACGCTTCAGCGAATTCGATGCGCGGTAAACCGGCCTGCTCGGCCAACTCGGCCAGTGCCCCGGCACGGGTGACGTCACGGCCTTCGACATAAAACGCCTGCTGGATCAGCTTCACCAGTTTCCACGCGCTTTCGGGGTCCAGGTTGCGCGCAGCGACGACAGCACGGCACGCAGGCTCGGTGTCGTATACAAAACCATCAGGCAGCGCATCTTCAAAACGAAATGGCTGGCCAGTGGTTTTTGCCACCGCCTGCCAGTGTTCAAGAATGTAACGGCGCGTGGTGGGCTCCAGCGCCGCACCACTGCCGGTACGCAACCCACCCATGATCAGATGCAGCGGTACGCCCGCTGCCTGCGCCTGCTGCACCAATGCTTCGGCCACGGGAGCAAAGCCCCAGCACCAGGAACACATCGGGTCCATTACATAAAGCAGGCGCGCAGACATGGCTCAGGCCTCGCTTGGCAGGCGGTAATTACGACCGATAGGGTGTGGCTGGTTACGCGCCTTGGCCAATTCGATCTGCTTTTGCCGATCAATGGCACTGCGCCGGGTTTTCTCGCTCAATTTGTCCCAGCAATGAGGGCAACTGATGCCGGGCGAATAATGCTCGCTGGCGCGGTCTTCGGCACTGATGGGCGTGCGGCAGGCGTGACATTGATCGTAGTCGCCTTCGGTCAGGTCATGACGTACGGTGACGCGATTGTCGAACACGAAACAGTCGCCGCGCCACTGGGTTTGTTCCTGAGGCACTTCCTCCAGGTATTTGAGGATGCCGCCCTTGAGGTGATAGACCTCGCCAAACCCTTCGCTGAGCATGTAGCTGGACGCCTTTTCACAGCGGATGCCACCGGTGCAGAACATCGCTACTTTCTTGTGCACTGCAGGATCGAAGTTGGCCTTGATGTAGTCCGGGAACTCACGAAAGCTGGTGGTCTTGGGGTCGATGGCGCCTTCGAAGGTGCCGATTGAGACCTCGTAATCGTTACGGGTGTCGATCAACAGCACTTCCGGGTCGGCGATCAGAGCATTCCAGTCCTTGGGATCAACGTAGGTGCCGACTTTCTTGTTCGGGTCCACACCTTCAACGCCCAGGGTTACGATCTCTTTCTTGAGCTTGACCTTGGTGCGGTAGAACGGCTGCTCGTCGCAGTAGGACTCCTTGTGATCGATATCGTCCATGCGCGGGTCGTTTTTCAACCAGTCCATCAAGCCGTCAATGCCTTCGCGGCTACCCGAAACGGTGCCGTTGATGCCTTCTTCAGCGATGAGCAAGGTGCCCTTGATGCCGTTGTCGACCATGGCCTGCAACAGCGGCTCACGCAGGGCAACGTAATCGGTAAGGGTGACGAACTTGTAAAGCGCGGCTACGACGATCGGCGGAGTCATCGGTTTTTGAGTCATGTTGCGTCTCCAGGTGGCGACCCTCGCAAAGGGCCTACCGGATGAAAATCTGAATAATTCAAATGCAAAACGCGCCGACTGAGCGGCGCGGTGCGGATTCTAGCAAACCTGCGGTGAGGCAGACAGACCATGTGGCAACCACCACGAACCCGGTGGGAGCGCGCTTGCTCGCGAAGGCGTCAGTCCTGATACATCGTGAGTGACTGATGTATCGCATTCGCGAGCAAGCTCACTCCCACAGGTCCAGAATCAGCTGCAGATCAGTGACCACCACCTGCACACACCGGCGAAGCAGGTGCCACGCCAGTTTTCGCCCATTCTTCAGGGGTGTAGGTGTGCAAGGCCAAGGCATGGAACTCGCCCATCAGGTCGCCCAGGGTCGCGTAGACCTTCTGGTGACGCTTGACGGCGTTGAGCCCGGCGAACTGATCGCTGACCAGCACGGCCTTGAAGTGGGTCTGCAGGCCGCGGCTGTGCATGTGGCTCTCATCGAGCACTTGCAGGTGCTGCGGCTGCAAGGCGACCAGGACCGCCTCGATTCGCTGTTGCATGGTCATGATCAGGTACGCTTATGGCTTCTTGGCAGGTGCTGCCGGTGCGGCACCCTTGGCAGCTGGCGGTGCCAGCTGGTCGGTCATGTCAGCCAGCAGTTTGTTGACCACAGGCACTGCGCTTTCCAGTTTGCCCTGGGTCAGCTGTGCCGATTGCTGGGTCAGCTCTGGCATCTTGGTCAACACCTTGGTGCCCAGTGGCGACTGATAGAACGCAACCAGTTGCTTCAATTCGGCTTCGGTGAAGTTCGCGGTGTAGAGCTTGATCATGTCAGGCTTGAGCTTGTCCCAGCCAATGGCCTGGTCCAGCGCGGCGTTGGCCTTGGCCTGGTAGGTTTCCAGCACGGCTTTCTTGGAATCAGGTGCTTTGGTTTCAGCAAAACGCTGAGCGAACATCTGCTGCACTTGCATGTACACCGGAGTGCCCAGCTTGTCGGCGTGAGCCAGCTTCAGGAATGTTTCGGCGCTGGCGTTGTGGCTGGCGGTATCAGCAAAAACCTGGCCGCTGGCACATACCAGAACAACCGCGGTACAGATGGCACGAAGACGGGTCATCGAGTTTCCTTTCTAGCAGGCGAGGCAAAACCCCAAGGGCGGTCATTCTGCGCTCATGTGAGCTTTTGGCTCAAGCCCCAGAGGGGCCGGCGGTCAAAAACGCTCTTTGATGGAACCCCCAAGGCTTATATAAGCCTAAACTCGGCAATCCGACATTGAGGAGTGAATACTGTGAGCCGTACCGAAACTGACAGCCTTGGCCCGATCGAAGTCCCTGCAGATGCGTACTGGGGCGCCCAGACTCAACGTTCACTGATCAATTTCGCCATTGGTGACGAGCACATGCCGTTGCCGGTATTGCATGCGCTGGCCCTGATCAAGAAGGCCGCCGCCCGGGTCAACGACCGCAACGGCGACCTGCCCGCCGAAATCGCCCGCCTGATCGAGCAATCAGCAAACGAAGTACTCGCCGGGGAACATGACACCCAGTTCCCGCTGGTGGTCTGGCAGACCGGCAGCGGCACCCAGAGCAACATGAACGTCAACGAAGTGATCGCCGGGCGCGCCAACGAGCTGGCCGGGCAAGGCCGCGGCGGGAAATCCCCCGTGCACCCCAACGATCACGTCAACCGCTCGCAAAGCTCCAACGACTGCTTCCCCACCGCCATGCACATCGCGGCAGCGCAAGCGGTCAAGAACCACCTGCTGCCCGCCATTGCCGAGCTGTCCGCCGGTATCGCCGAACAGTCGGCGCGCCACATGAAGCTGGTGAAGACTGGCCGCACCCACATGATGGATGCGACGCCCATCACCTTTGGTCAGGAGCTGTCGGCCTACGTCGCGCAACTGGACTACGCCGAAAAAGCCATTCGCGCGACCCTGCCTGCGGTGTGTGAACTGGCCCAGGGCGGCACCGCTGTGGGCACCGGCCTCAACTCGCCCCATGGTTTTGCCGAAGCGGTAGCTGCCGAACTTGCCGCGCTGTCTGGCCTGCCGTTCGTCACCGCGCCGAACAAGTTTGCCGCGCTGGCGGGGCATGAGCCGTTGACCGCGCTCTCTGGGGCGCTGAAAACCCTGGCCGTGACCCTGATGAAAATCGCCAACGATCTACGCCTGCTGGGCTCCGGCCCCCGTGCAGGCCTTGCGGAAGTCCGGTTGCCTGCCAACGAGCCCGGCAGCTCGATCATGCCCGGCAAGGTCAACCCGACCCAGTGCGAAGCCTTGTCGATGCTGGCCTGCCAGGTGATGGGCAACGACGTGACCATCGGTTTCGCCGCCAGCCAGGGCCATCTGCAACTGAACGTGTTCAAACCGGTCATCATCCACAACCTGCTGCAGTCGATTCGCTTGCTGGGTGATGGCTGCAGCAACTTCCAGCAACACTGCATCGCGGGCCTGGAACCGGATGCCGAGAAGATGGCAGAACACCTGGAACGCGGCCTGATGCTGGTCACCGCACTGAACCCGCACATTGGTTATGACAAATCCGCGCAAATCGCCAAGAAAGCCTACAGCGAGGGCCTGACCTTGCGTGAAGCCGCCCTGGCGCTGGGTTACCTGACCGACGAGCAATTCGACGCCTGGGTGCGCCCGGAAAAAATGCTAGAGGCAGGTAGCAATGGCTGATCCGAAAAGCGGCGCCACCCCACTGGAAGGGTACGGCAAACGCATCCTGATGATTGTCGGCACACCGAAATCCATCAGCCTCTGCCACGCCCTGGGTGAAGCCTATGCCCAGGGCGCGCGCAGCGAGGGTCATGTGGTGCGCATGCTCAAGCTTGGAGAACTGGAGTTCGACCCGGTGCTGCGAAGCGGATATGAACAAAGCCAGAACCTGGAACACGATCTGCTCGAAGCCCAGCGGGAAATCCACTGGGCCGAGCATCTGGTGTTTGTCTACCCGGTCTGGTGGGGCGGCCTGCCCAGCTTGCTCAGTGGCTTTTTCGACCGGGTGTTCATGCCCGGTTTTGCCTTCAAGGCCCATGGCCGCAAGCACCCTGCAAACGAACTGCTCAAAGGCCGCACGGCTGAATTGCTGGTGACCATGGACACCCCCAAGCGCTATTTTCGCTGGGTCTATGGCGCACCGGCGCATCGGCAGATGGTTCGCACCGTCCTTGCCTTCTGCGGCATCAAGACTTCACGCCTGACCGAATTTGCACCGGTGCGTACTTCGTCGGAAGAACAGCGCCAGCGCTGGATTAGGCAGGCTGAGGTGTTGGGGCACAGGTAAGTCCTGTGGGAGATTCTATGGTTGCCGGCAACCACAAGGTTTGCATCTGCCACAGATGCCTGTTTCAGAGCCGAATCCATTGTCGAAAAGGCCAACACATCACTGGTGATTACGCTGATACGTATCATCACCCATGGCCGCGATCTGGCCTTCGATCAACGCATCGAACGGTCGCAACAGCGCATCAAAAGACGCAGGTTGCTCCAGGGTGTGCAGCGCATGCGTGATGGCTTCCAGCGTCGACAATGCATCCGGCCCCGGCGCCTTGCGCAGGCGGTAACGGGACTCAGGCACCCGCCCCAGCGTCACCCGAGGCAATGCCGCCAGCAGCGGATTGAGGTGCAACAACTTGCGTGCCTTGCGCCAGGTGCCATCCGGGACCACCAGCAGCATGGGTTGGTCATCTGCCTGATAGGCAGCAAGAGGTTGAGCGTCCTCACCCGGAAACAATAAACGTGCCTGGTACCCCGGCGGGTTGAGCAGGCGGGCCAGATCGTCAAACACCTCCCCCACCACCAATTGAGCGTTTATCAGGCCCAACGTCGCCAAGCGTGCCGTGTTCAACGCATGATTGACCTCACTGGGGTGCTGCAAGACCAGAACGCGGGTGCGACTTTCCAGCTGCGGAATCAACGGGCACAGGCAATGGGTTTCTGGACGCAGACAGCGTTCGCAACGGGCGCGGGACATCGTTGTTCCTCAGTTCGGATTGATCTGCGCCTTGAGCAGGTCACGAAAGGTCTGGATCAGCGGCTCGCGGCTGCGGCCACGGCGTACGATCATCGAAAACGGCGCCTGATATCCGAAGGTCGCGGGCAGCAAGACCCGCAAGTGGCCAGAATCAACCCAGGCCTGGGCGTAATGCTCCGGCAGGTAGCCGATGTAGGCCCCGGACAACACCAGAATCAGCTGCGCCTCCATACTTTCCACGGTCGCCGCGCTGTGCTTGAAACCGTGGCGCGCCAGTTCCGCCTGGCTCCAGTAGCCCCGCCCGACCATGCGCTGCTGGGTGATCACCGGCTCGGGGATCCTGCGCTCGGCGAACAAAGGATGACGATTACTGCAATACAGCCAGTGCTGCTCGCGGTACAGGGGCTGATAGAGCAAGCCGTTCATGCGCGTGGAAAACGAGCCAATGGCCAGATCGAGCCGGTTATCGAGCACCCCAAGCTGCAATTCATAGGGGCTCATCACCGAAAGGTGCAAGTGCACCCCGGGATGCTCCTCGCTGTAGGCACCGATCACCTCGGCGAACGGCAGGGCCCGGTCACTGACGGTGGAGTCCAGCACCCCCAGGTTGAGGGTGCCGCGCAGCTCACCCTTGAGCGCGGCGGCGTATAGCTCGAAGCCTTCCAGCTCCCCCAGCAGGCGCAGGGTTTCCTGATGGAACAGCTCGCCCTTGCTGGTCAGGCTGAACCCGCCCCGGCCGCGATGGCACAGCACAATGCCCAAAGCCGCTTCCAGCTGGCTCATGTAGGTACTGATGGCCGAGGTCGACAGGTTGAGTTCCTGCTGCGCACTGGCGAAGCCTTGGTGACGCACCACGCTGACAAAGATGCGCAGCAGTTTCAGGTCGGGTAAAGCGTTGGCCATGGGGGTCTCGGGCTGAGCATTCAAAAACAATGATGAGAATCCGGATTCTACCCGTTACTTCAGAAATCTCTGAACTAAGTATTTTGCCCCAGCGATTCTTTCCTGCCCCCGCACTTTGCAGAATCCGCTGAAACCGCTGGTTACAACTCAGCCATTACAATTACCCACCGATGAGGCAATCCCGTGGAAAAGATTTTTCACCAACCACTGGGCGGCAACGAAATGCCGCGCTTCGCCGGCATCGCCACCATGATGCGTCTTCCCCACCTACAATCGGCCGCCGGCCTGGATGCTGCCTTTATTGGCGTCCCGCTGGACATCGGCACGTCGCTGCGCGCCGGCACCCGTTTCGGGCCTCGGGAAATCCGTGCCGAATCAGTGATGATTCGCCCTTACAACATGGCCACCGGCGCTGCCCCGTTCGATTCCCTTTCCGTTGCCGACATCGGCGACGTGGCAATCAACACCTTCAACTTGCTGGACGCCGTGCGCATCATCGAAGAAGCCTACGACGAAATCCTGGAACACAACGTCATCCCCATGACCCTGGGCGGTGACCACACCATTACCCTGCCGATCCTGCGCGCCATCCATAAAAAGCATGGCAAGGTCGGACTGGTCCACATTGACGCCCACGCTGACGTCAACGATCACATGTTCGGCGAGAAAATCGCCCACGGCACCACCTTCCGCCGCGCCGTTGAAGAAGGCCTGCTCGATTGCGACCGCGTGGTACAGATCGGCCTGCGTGCCCAGGGCTACACCGCCGAAGACTTCAACTGGAGCCGCAAGCAGGGCTTCCGTGTGGTTCAGGCCGAAGAATGCTGGCATAAATCCCTTGCTCCGCTGATGGCAGAGGTCCGGGCAAAAGTGGGTGACGGTCCGGTTTACCTGAGCTTCGACATCGACGGTATCGACCCGGCCTGGGCCCCAGGCACCGGCACCCCGGAAATCGGCGGCCTGACCACTATCCAGGCGATCGAAATCATCCGCGGCTGCCAGGGCCTGGATCTGGTCGGTTGTGATTTGGTAGAAGTTTCACCGCCTTACGACACCACCGGCAACACCTCGTTGCTGGGCGCCAACCTGCTGTACGAAATGCTCTGTGTCCTGCCGGGCGTGACGCACCGCTAAGGGCTGCACCCCTCCGACACCGTGGATGATTGACCTGCACACCCCCAGACCTGCGTGACAGCCGCGCTGTCACGGGGGTTTGCCGGTTGAAAATGACTGTGCCTGACGACTAAAGAACAACCATAAAAACAACGATTGGAGACACCCTGCCATGGCTTTAGATATTTTCGTCGTACTGATCTACGCCGCCGGCATGCTGATACTGGGCTGGTACGGCATGCGCAAGGCAAAAACCCATGAAGACTACCTCGTCGCCGGGCGCAACCTGGGCCCGACGCTGTACATGGGCACCATGGCGGCAACGGTATTGGGCGGTGCGTCCACGGTCGGCACCGTACGCCTGGGTTATGTCCACGGGATTTCCGGTTTCTGGCTGTGCGCCGCTCTGGGCGCGGGCATCATTGCGCTGAATCTGTTTCTGGCCAAACCGCTGCTCAAACTGCGAATCTTCACCGTTACCCAGGTGCTGGAAAAACGCTACAACCCCATGGCCCGTCAGGCCAGTGCGGTGATCATGCTGGCCTATGCCCTGATGATCGGCGTGACCTCGATCCTGGCGATCGGCACCGTGATGCAAGTGCTGTTCGGCCTGCCGTTCTGGGTCTCGGTGCTGCTGGGTGGTGGCGTGGTGGTGATCTATTCGGCGATTGGCGGCATGTGGTCCCTGACCCTGACCGACATCGTGCAGTTCGTGATCAAGACCGTTGGCCTTATGTTTGTCCTGTTGCCCATCTGCCTGTATCGCGTTGGCGGCTGGGATGAACTGGTCAGCAAGCTTCCGGCCTCAAGCTTCAGCTGGACCACTATCGGCTGGGACACCATCATCACCTACTTCCTGATCTACTTTTTCGGGATTCTGATCGGCCAGGACATCTGGCAGCGCGTGTTCACGGCCCGTACTGACAAGGTGGCGAAATACGCAGGCTCCGTCGCCGGCATCTATTGCATCCTTTACGGCCTGGCCTGCGCCCTGATCGGCATGACCGCCCACGTGCTGCTGCCAGACCTGGCCAACGCCAACAACGCCTTCGCGGCCATCGTCAAAGCCTCGCTGCCAGACGGCATTCGCGGCCTGGTGATCGCGGCAGCACTGGCCGCCATGATGTCCACCGCCAGCGCAGGCCTGTTGGCCGCCTCGACCACCCTGACCGAAGACCTGCTGCCACGCCTGCGCGGCGGCAAACAGTCGAGCCTGGGCATCAATCGCCTGTTCACCCTGCTCACCGGCCTTGTGGTGCTGGCCATCGCCCTGGTGGTAAACGATGTGATCAGCGCCCTGACCCTGGCTTACAACCTGCTGGTGGGTGGCATGCTGGTGCCGTTGATTGGCGCCATCTACTGGAAGCGTGCTACCACCTCCGGCGCGATCACCAGCATGGCGCTGGGTTTCCTGACCGCACTGGCCTTCATGATCAAGGACGGCTTCGACGCCAACACGCCGATCTACTACAGCCTGTCGGTAGGCCTGATCAGCTTCGTGGTGGTCAGCCTGCTGTCGCCACGCCCCATGGCGGTGGCAAAAACCGCCTGAGCCTGAACACCTTTGACCTCGGGGGCGCCATGGGCGCCCCTTTTTTTGGTCGCCCCCAATGCTGGCCTGTTAAGAAGTGCAACCTGTGCAGACTGGGCATGAGGCAACCAGTTTTTATGACGGGGCCATCATCGGCAGTGCGGGCGGAGTCGCCAGGGCCGCGAGTACACCGGGCAACAACGGATTGGCAGCCGTCCCTCCGGCAGGCGCACCGCCGGTTTGAATCTCGGTACTGCTGAAAATACCGCCAGGGCCAATCACGATGTGTTGACCACCGCCTTTCAAGGTGATGCTGGCTCCGGCATCAGTTTAACGGGGTGCAGGTGCCCGGTTTTGTAGGGGCCAGTCCAGCGGGGGCATTGGGTGCCTTTCTTCTAGGCCGCAACAACATGAGAGACACGCCATTTGTGGGTATAAGGTTTAGATTAATGAATCAATATCCAAAAGGTAGGGGGCTCCCACAGTGTGACCTCCCGTAATGGCTGCTATCGCCCGCTCATCATCGTCGGCTGCTGGCGGGGCCATTGCCAGCTGTTCCTGCCTTCTGTTTTCCGCATGATTTTTCCAACGAGGCAAATCGTCCTCAATCAGTTCGGGCAGTCCCGCGAACAAACCATACACATCGGCCTCACTGATACGGTCAGCCCGTAACTTGCCCAGTCGCGTCCGCGTAGTTTCGATGTTGTTGAATTCTTGTTGAAGAGCGATCTTCTCCGCCGCTTTCGTATCTTTAAATTTTTCAGGGCTTGCAGCCAGATGGCTCTCTAGGGTCAGCAATTGCCGCTTGGCATTCTTTAATGCCTCATCCACCTGGTTAAACTCATCGTAAGTCACCAACGAGCAATTGGACTCCTGAGCATCCTGCCAGCGGCGCAGGCTGGCCCAACAGTTTGGAATGTAGCTGACGACCATTTTGTGGTCGGCATTATCAATTACTTGTCGCAAGAATGAGCCGCGGTCCGGCAGGCCGCCTGTTGTCTTAAGTGCTACGGCACAGCCGTGGTCGTTGATGGTGCTGCAACCTGGTGTCCAGAGGATCGAGGATTTCACGCCTGCTTTAAAATAGACCGGCATAAAGTGTCGCAGTTTACCGTGGTGAGCGTAGGGCTCGCCGATGATATTTATCATGCCCGACACAAACCATGACACCCCGACAGCCGGGTTCAGCACCGTAAAAACACCCTGTGCAATGTACTCTCGCTTGGTAGACGTATTCATCCATGTCGATGGAACACTTGGCACCGGGTCGTTGTGGTTGACTATGCGGTGGTGCATCAAGGGCTCAGCACCCTCAACGAAGACTTTGTCACCAGCTCGTGGGGCACCGTAGGTGTAAAGCACAACGTCATACGTGAAATCTTCTCGACGTCGCAGCATTTCAGACACTATCAGCGCAATTGCTCCACCCAGACTGTGCCCGGTGATGACCAGCTTTTGTCCGCTGTAAAACTTATCCAAGTAACGCGTCACAAAACGGTAGGCCACCTTGGCTGCCCCATAAAATCCGTTATGCACTTTGCCAGGCCATTTTCCAAAGGGCACCTGAGTCGCATCCATGTCGCGCAGCGCATCCGCCCCACTGGCGGTGCCCCGTATAGAGATCAAAATCAGCGCATCGTGGTGAGTAATGAAGGCTTGGGTATCGGTGCCCTCGTCAGTTGCACTGTCGTCAAGGCAGTGAATACTGGCCGGGTTTTCCTGCTTTTCACCCAGGCTTGGGTTATTCACTTCCGAGTACAGTTCCGGGTCGAAGGGCACTATTTCCAGGCGTTTGGAGTACGGCACTTCCTCATACAACGGGTAATAGGCTTTTCCTCCAGCTTGCGCCGCATCTACCTGCCAAAGCTCGTCAAATTTTGGCAGCGCATCACCAAACCAGTTACCAATGCTCGGTTGCAACGGAAAGCTCACGCTGTCAGTTTCTACCGGATGGAACCTGGGTTGCTGAGCGAAGTCGCTGTAACTCAGGGTCGACATCAACGCCAGCTGGTACAGGTTGAGTGCGCAAAAATCATTGCTTGGCGATAGCATTGGGCGTAGCGCACGTAGCGGACGCACCTCCAGAACGGTGTGCCGGTTCGGCATCAGGGCAATGCCACGTGGTGTACCGGCAGGCGGTGCAAACCCCTGCTCTGCCATAGCCGAATCGATCGGCGTGACGTCCACGTTCTTTCCACCATCAATGAAGCCAGGTTGCTGGGGCTTGGGATTTTTGACCTGAGATTCTTGCCGAAACAACGAAAACACATGGGTATTGGGTGGGAAATGACGTTCCACTAAGGGTGGCAGATGCGCCATATGGTCCACCAGTTCACGCACTTCAACCTGGTAAAAGGTATTCGCCTCGCTCTGTGCCGGATTGGCATCTGTACGGACGCCCGACTTATTGAAAAAACGGGTTTTTTCGGCGCGCACTTGCAGTTCGGTTATCGGCAGCGGGTAGTGTGGTCTTTCTCGCAAAAACGTATAAATCTTTTCGCTTCCCTGGTAGGGCTGATTTAGTTTCAGTACCACTGGGCCACAATAGTGGTTATCCACTTTGCCGGAGCCGGTGGCGTCCAGCTTGCCGGTGTAGACAACGTCTTCGTAGTCGGTGACCACGTACGCCAAGCCTGCATAGGGCTTGCCGTCCCCCAGTTCATCCACCAGTTGAAAACTGGTCGAGTGCCCGCGTAACGGGCAGGTATGAATACGACCGTCAAAGGATGGTTTGTCACTGTCTTTCAGGGGAGCAAGGCTCATGGGGTCACTTCCTTGTTTTCGGTGCAGCCTGGGTAAATGCTGCAGTTGCGACCATCGGGCATTTTGAAGGTGCTGAAGTCTTTGTAATTGCCGTAGCAAAAGGCATATTGGTCTTCAAAATTGTCGCCCATGCAGCGTTTCCAGCCACCGGGTACCTTGACCCAAGTGTCACCGATAGCGGGTTTTTCCTCATCAGCCAGCTTGATCTTCAGCCTGATGGTTTTACCCGGTAGCTGATCCAAGGTGTACGCCGCAAACGGCTTACCTCGCATGACATTGCCCTGGGCATCGGCGTTTTTGCAGTAGAGAATTTTTACAATGCGACGTAAGCCTCCCGAGGTCCGGAAAAACCACTGGCACTGCCCGGAAAACTGACTTTCGCCGGCAGCATTGAAGGTGCCCTTGTCGTGAGCGTCGAGATAATCCCGCACCGCGATAAAACCGGAATCACCGCCGGAGTCACCGATGTCTTTTCCGTAGGTCCCGTTGATCTCAAGCTCTATGCTGTTCACAACCAACTCGCAGCCTTTGCGGGTGCGGTGTATTTCAATCTGCGCATCAGGCTTGTATTCGGTCTGCCATTCGCGGTTGAACTGCGGTTTCAAGTTGTCACGTTTGCCCAGGTTGCAGGATTGACCAGGAACGGGCACATAAGTCACGGTCGCCACATAGGCAAAGTCCGGTGGCAAGTCAGCGGTAAAGGTAAAGGTGTTGGGCTTTCCGGTGGCTGAGCAGCCGACGGTCAGGGCCAGGCAACTGCCAAGGATTAATTTATGAATGAGGCGTTTCATACGGGGGCATCTCCCTGCCAATACAGCGTTTCCTGATGAACCCGGTCAAAGTGCATCGCAGGGGTTTCATTTGGCTGCGGTAGCCAGGTTTTTGGTGGGGTGTAATCCGACGCCTGCAAACTATGCGTCAGCAAAAAATGAATGCTATGGGGCTCCTGCCAACCCCAGGTGTACGCCAGTTCGAACTGGCCGCGTAGCCAGGTATCAATGTCGCGCTGCTGGGCCAGACTGAGCAGACTGTCAGTGTGTTCGCGGACCAGGTAACGACGCGTATTGTCGAACTGTATGCTCTTGGATGTAGCTTCTGGCATAGGGGTACAACACCAGGCAGGATCCATTGGCAGCGGGTGAACACCAGGATTCGGGTTATCGGTCACAGTCCACTGCTCAGCCTGCCAGTAACACACGCTGGTCATGAGGCCGAGGTAGTCCGGGCGCTGCTCGGGTTGCAAATAGGCTAATGCACGTCCCAGTACACTGTTATCGTGAAAGCGATAAAGCGCCTGATTCGGCCGCTCGCCTGTTACCAGTCGGTCTTGCCAATGGGTGGTAATCGCATCTAGGTCAGTGTTTGCTGTGCTGGCCAACCAACCCCAATGACGTTCAGGCATCTTGAGTAATGCCTTGACAGCTGGATGCTCTACCGACTCCAGCTGAAAAAGATACGGTCCGATATTGGCCAACGAATCAGCAGGCGTACCTGTATACAGGTTGCGGTACCGGTCGACTCCAAGTTCGCTGACCAACGCATTGCGTTCGTTGAGTTGGCCATCAGAGTCCAGTACCAAGTAAAGGTGCCGTCCCTGCTTGGTTTGCTCCTGTAGCCATTGTTCAAGCGTATTCATGCACTCTCTCCAATGCTGCATAGGCCGTCGCGGCAGGCCTCGCAGAGCGGGCAGTAGTCGGCCCTTTGCTGTTTGACGGCGGTCAAGATGGACAGCGGATTAGCGATGTTCGCCTGGGGTGCGCTAACCAGCGCCTGTGCGGCTTGAAGCGAAGGAATACCTGCTACGGGCGCACCTCCCTGGACGATCGGCACGCTGCTGAAAATTCCGCCAGCGGTGATGAGGATGTGTTGACCACCTGCCTGGAGCGTCAAGCTCATTCCGGCATTGATCACCACATTGGCGGCGGTGACATGGGCCTGTGCCCCGGCCTGAATCACCAACGTACCGTCCGCCGTCGTGCTGCTGTTACCGGTGATGCTGATCAGTTCGTTACCACCGATCACCGTGTTACGCAGACCTTGAGTGGTGTGCAGTTCGTCCCCCTTGATCAAGCTGGAACTGTTGTTGTCCACCTGCTCAAAGCGGTCATTACTGATCAGGCTGTGACTGTCGTGAGTAATTTGCTCGCTGCGGTCGTTACCGATC